>OGSB01000111.1_pt1 | contig 81575 bp, 46 predicted proteins | sample 1573741 | NCBI WGS metagenome assembly OGSB01 (sample SAMN03295824, study PRJEB24534) | human gut metagenome | isolation source: fecal sample 5 from infant 3 | host: Homo sapiens | place: USA: Pittsburgh, PA | collected 2014-07 | reverse complement strand
TAATCCGGAAGCAGCCGCTGCAGTCGCTCGCGAATTAGGGCCGCCAGCCCCTCCTGCTCCGCAACCGCGGGAACGACATAAGCCGCAAGGAAGGAATGCCCCTGCTCGTCCCGGCCCGGAACGACGGCAGCCTCCTGGACCTCCGCCAGCGAGCGGAGCCGGCTCTCCACTTCCGAGAGCTCGATGCGGTTCCCCCGTATTTTGACCTGTCTGTCCAGACGGCCCAGAAATTCCAGATTCCCATCCGGCAGCCAGCGCACGAGATCCCCGGTCCGGTATGCCCTCTCCCCCGGCACGAGCGGGTTCGGAACGAATTTCTCGGCGGTCAGATCCGGCCGATTCACATATTCCCGGGCCAATCCGTCTCCCCCGATGTACAGCTCTCCCGGCACCCCGACCGGCTGCCGCTGCCCCCAGCGGTTCAGGACGCAGACCCGCGTGTTGTTCACGGGCCTGCCGATCGGCACGCTGCTCCGCTCCCGCATGCTCTCATCCACCGTGTACGTCGTCGCGAACACGGTCGTCTCCGTCGGCCCGTATCCGTTGGCTATCCGGTTCGGCCCCAGATATTCCAGCGCCTTCACGACATGCTTCTTCGAGCCCGCCTCTCCGCCGAAGAAGAGCTTCCGCACATGCTTCAGACAGGTTACATCCCAATCCACGACGGTATTGAACAGAGCCGCCGTCATGAAGGCCGTAGTAATGCGCTGCTCCTCGAATGTCCTCGCCAGCTCCCCGGCGTCCAGCACGCTGTGCTTCGGCAGGAGAACCAGCGTCGCCCCGTTCAGCAGCGCTCCGAAAATCTCATACGTCGAGCCGTCAAAAGCATAATTGGACAGCTGGAGCACCCGATCCTCGGGCAGCATCTCCATAAATCCGTTGCGGATGCTGGTTTTGATCACATTCCGGTGCGTAATCATCACGCCTTTGGGCGTGCCGGTCGAACCGGATGTGTACATGATATAAGCCGCGGATTCCGCCGGAATGGTCAGGTCCTCCACCGCCGCCCGCGTCCCGGCTTCCGCCCGCGGCCCCTCGTCCAGCGGCAGCGTGATGCCCGTGAAGCCGGGCACGGCCATGCCGTCCTGCGCGAGCAGGATCCGGGCGCCGCTATCCTCCAGCATTTGCGCAAGCCGCTCGGGCGGAAAGCCCGGATCCAGCGGCACATACGCCGCGCCCGCGGCCAGAATCCCGAGGATGGACTCGATCATCCCGATCGAACGGTCCGCTATCAGTCCGACCGCTTCTCCCGTGCCGACTCCCCGCTGTCTGAGCCTATCGGCCAGACATTGCGCCCGCTCGCGCAGCTCCCCATAGGCGACCTGTTCGCTGCCCCATACGAGCGCCGGATGATTCGGACGAAGCCGCGCCTGCTCCGCGAACAGCTCCGGAATGCTCGCCTCGCGCGGATAATCCGCCGATCCGCCCTCCAGCCGGAGCAGCTCAAGCCGCTCTCCCTCGGTGATCAGCTCGATATCGCGGATGCGCGACGCCTCTTGTTCCGCCATCTGGCGCAGAATATGCTCATAATGCGCCAGCATCCTCTCTATGGTTCCCGGCAAGAACAAGCTGCGGTTATATTCCACGGTAACGGACAACCCGTCACTCGTCTCCACCGCCCCCCATGTCATATCGAACTTGGGTTCCCGGGTTCCGGCATTCAGCTGGCGTACATGCAGTTCCGTATCCGCGAACGAAAATTCCTCTATATTTTGCAATATGAACAGGGTATCAAAGAGAGGATGCCTGCTTGCATCTCTTGGCACATTCAATTTCTCCATGAGATCTTCCAGCGGATACATGCCATGCTCGAAGGCGTCAAGCAGCCGATCCCCGACCTCGCCGATATAAGAATGCAGCTCCAGATCTCCCCGCGGCGCAAGCCGAAGCGGCAGCGTATTGACGAACATCCCCACGATTTCTGCCGCATCCGCATGCTGGCGGCCGGAGATAGGCGTGCCGATGATCATGTCTTCCTCTCCCGAATACTTGGACAGCAGAATCGAGTAGGCTGCGAGCAGCACGGCAAAGAGTGTCGTGCGGCGAGTGGCGGCAAGCTCTTCCAGCAGACGGGTGACTTCCCTGTCTATCCGAAGCCGGGCTTCCGCTCCTTCCGATGCCTCGTTCCCGGAACGGGAAGCATCGTAGGGAAGCCTCAATGCCGGAAGTTCTCCCTGGAGGAGATCCAGCCAGAACTTCTCGTTCTGGCGATACATTCCGCCTTGCTTCTGCCGCTGCTCCCATACGGCATAATCCTTATATTGTATGGAGACGTCCGCAAGCTCCTGTCCTTCGTAGAGCTGAAATAGCTCTCTCATCATAATTCCGGTCGATATTCCGTCAGAGACGCTATGGTGAATATCGATGGCAAGCAAATGCCGCGTTGCGGACAACCGCAGCAGTCCGGCACGGAAAAGCGGCGGTTCAGAGAGATGAAACGGGCGAACAAAGGAACCGATATATTCCTCCGTCCTCGCACGGATCCCGGCCTCATCTTCCGCGTCACCCGAATATTCGGCTTGCTCCAGGTGAAAGCGCAGTTCGCCGGCGGGCCATATCTTCTGCCTTAGTTCTTCCCCGACGATGGCAAAGGTGGTACGCAAGGATTCGTGCCGGCAAATCAAGGAGGCAAATGCCTTCCGCAGCCGTCCCTCATGAAGCTGGCCGCGAAGCTCGAAGGCCATCGGCATATTATAGCTGGTCCCTTCCTTATCCAGCTGCTGAATGTAGTACAGCCTCCATTGGGCGGAGGAGACCGGATAAGTATCTTGCTTCGGAGCAGGCATCAGCGGCACGTGCGTGTCGCGCCCCTTTTCCTGTTGTATCAGTCCGGATTGCTCTTGAACGGTAGGGCGGGCAAACACGTCTTGAAGCGACAGCTTCACATGAAACTCCTTGTGAATTCGAGCGATAAGCGTCATCGCCTTCAGCGAGTGGCCGCCAAGCGCAAAAAAGTGATCGTTGACGCCGACCTGGCGGACGCCAAGAAGGTCCGCCCAAATCTCAGCAAGCCGGTGCTCCGTCTCGTTCGCCGGCGCTTGGCAATCCCCGCTTCCCAGCCGCTGGTGCGCGGGCAGAGAAGCCGCGTCCACCTTCCCATTGCCTGTCAGCGGAAGCTTGTCAAGAAGCGTGAAGCTGGAAGGCACCATGTAATCCGGAAGCAGCCGCTGCAGTCGCTCGCGAATTAGGGCCGCCAGCCCCTCCTGCTCCGCAACCGCGGGAACGACATAAGCCGCAAGGAAGGAATGCCCCTGCTCGTCCCGGCCCGGAACGACGGCAGCCTCCTGGACCTCCGCCAGCGAGCGGAGCCGGCTCTCCACTTCCGAGAGCTCGATGCGGTTCCCCCGTATTTTGACCTGTCTGTCCAGACGGCCCAGAAATTCCAGATTCCCATCCGGCAGCCAGCGCACGAGATCCCCGGTCCGGTATGCCCTCTCCCCCGGCACGAGCGGGTTCGGAACGAATTTCTCGGCGGTCAGATCCGGCCGATTCACATATTCCCGGGCCAATCCGTCTCCCCCGATGTACAGCTCTCCCGGCACCCCGACCGGCTGCCGCTGCCCCCAGCGGTTCAGGACGCAGACCCGCGTGTTGTTCACGGGCCTGCCGATCGGCACGCTGCTCCGCTCCCGCATGCTCTCATCCACCGTGTACGTCGTCGCGAACACGGTCGTCTCCGTCGGCCCGTATCCGTTGGCTATCCGGTTCGGCCCCAGATATTCCAGCGCCTTCACGACATGCTTCTTCGAGCCCGCCTCTCCGCCGAAGAAGAGCTTCCGCACATGCTTCAGACAGGTTACATCCCAATCCACGACGGTATTGAACAGAGCCGCCGTCATGAAGGCCGTAGTAATGCGCTGCTCCTCGAATGTCCTCGCCAGCTCCCCGGCGTCCAGCACGCTGTGCTTCGGCAGGAGAACCAGCGTCGCCCCGTTCAGCAGCGCTCCGAAAATCTCATACGTCGAGCCGTCAAAAGCATAATTGGACAGCTGGAGCACCCGATCCTCGGGCAGCATCTCCATAAATCCGTTGCGGATGCTGGTTTTGATCACATTCCGGTGCGTAATCATCACGCCTTTGGGCGTGCCGGTCGAACCGGATGTGTACATGATATAAGCCGCGGATTCCGCCGGAATGGTCAGGTCCTCCACCGCCGCCCGCGTCCCGGCTTCCGCCCGCGGCCCCTCGTCCAGCGGCAGCGTGATGCCCGTGAAGCCGGGCACGGCCATGCCGTCCTGCGCGAGCAGGATCCGGGCGCCGCTATCCTCCAGCATTTGCGCAAGCCGCTCGGGCGGAAAGCCCGGATCCAGCGGCACATACGCCGCGCCCGCGGCCAGAATCCCGAGGATGGACTCGATCATCCCGATCGAACGGTCCGCTATCAGTCCGACCGCTTCTCCCGTGCCGACTCCCCGCTGTCTGAGCCTATCGGCCAGACATTGCGCCCGCTCGCGCAGCTCCCCATAGGCGACCTGTTCGCTGCCCCATACGAGCGCCGGATGATTCGGACGAAGCCGCGCCTGCTCCGCGAACAGCTCCGGAATGCTCGCCTCGCGCGGATAATCCGCCGATCCGCCCTCCAGCCGGAGCAGCTCAAGCCGCTCTCCCTCGGTGATCAGCTCGATATCGCGGATGCGCGACGCCTCTTGTTCCGCCATCTGGCGCAGAATATGCTCATAATGCACGGACATTCGCCTGATGGTGGCATGGGAAAAGATCTCGGTATTGTATTCGATCGTCATCAAAATTTGATCTTCCTTTTCCAGCCCTGCCCAGGTCATGTCGAACTTCGAGCGGTCAAGGGGCGCCTCCTCTTGCTCAATAAGCAGGCCCGGCAATTCCAGCTTGGCGATGCTCATATTCTGCAGCACGAACAATGTATCAAAGAACGGATGCCGGCTCGGATCTCTGGCCAAGTCCACATGCTCCAGCAATTCCTCTAACGGATAAACGGAGTGCTCATACGCTTCGAGCACCGCCTTCTTCACTTGACCGACATATTCCCCAACCCGCAGATCGGCTTTTGGATAACTGCGCAAAGCCAGCGTTTTTACGAACATGCCGATGAGCGATTCCGTATCCGCGTGATCTCTTCCCGCGACCGGCATCCCGACCGCGATATCCTCCTGGCCGGAGTATTTGGACAATAGGATAAAATATGCGGACAATAACGCCATGAATACCGTGATTTCCTGATCCTTGGATTTTTCTGTAAGCTTAGAGACCAGCCCGCCTGGCAGCGTGAAGGAATATTTGGCTCCCTCGTAGCGCTGAACGCGCGGCCGGGTTCTATCCAGAGGAAGTTCGAGCACAGGCGCAGGCTCCCGATACAACGCATGCCAGTAAGACTTCGCGGCTGCATAGGATTCACTTCCCCGGCGATCCTGCTCCCACATGGCATAATCCTTATACTGTATGTCAAGCGGCGGGAGCTCCTCTCCGCTGTACAACCTGAACAACTCGTCATATAAAACCGCAGTCGACACGCCATCCGATACAATATGATGAATATCAATGAAGAGCAGATAGCCCTTCTCTTGCATCTTCCACAGGACTGCGCGCAGCAGGCAAGGTGCGGCCAAGTCGAACGGCCGGATCCACGGCGCCGGCAAGCCGCCGGCGTTCTCGCCCGATGCAGCCGGATGTGCGCTGTCATCTTCCGCAATCTCCAGAACCTCCAGCTGCCAGCCCAGTTGGCTCACGGGGTGAATCCGCTGCTTGACCTCGTCCCCGTCCATATGGAAAGAAGTCCGCAAGGACTCATGCCGCCCGATGAGCTGAATGAACGCCCGCTCCAGCGCCGGAATGTTCAGGTCTCCGACTATCCGAAGCGCCATCGGCATATTATAGCTCGTCCCGGCATGCTCATACTGCGAGACGATATACAGTCTTTTTTGAGCCGGGGTCGCCGGATAGTCATCCTGCACCGGTGCCAAAGGAATGGAAGCACGATCTAACCGCTTGTGTTCCGCTCCCCTGATAAATGTTGCCTGTTCCCGGATCGTCGGGTAATTGAATATATCCTGCAGCCGAAGCTTGACATCAAAGCATTGGTGAACCTTGGCCGCAAGCTGCATCGCTTTAAGGGAATGTCCGCCCAGTTCAAAGAAATGATCATCGATGCCGTGACCGTCAACCCCGAGCACTTCCGCCCACAGCCTGTGCAGCTTGGCCTCATCTTCATTGCCAGGAGCTTCCTTCGCGCCGTCCGGCATGGCCAGACTTGGTTCCGGCAAGGCGGACCGATCGATTTTCCCATTCGCCGTGAGAGGGAGGGCGTCAAGCACGACAAATGCGGCCGGAATCATATAATCCGGGAGCGTTCGTCTCAGCTTCCTTTGCCAGTGCGCAGCTTCCCTTTCCTCCTTCATCCGTTCGGCGGCGCCTTGTTCATAGACTACATAGGCGCATAAATAGACGGATCCGCGCGAATCTCTTTTCGGGATGACGGCGGCTTCCCGAACAGACGTCAGAGAGATCAGCTTGCTCTCGATCTCTCCCGGTTCGACGCGATTGCCGCGGATCTTGACCTGCTGATCGAGCCGTCCCAAATATTCCAGCTCGCCGTCCGGCAGCCAGCGCGCGAGATCGCCCGTCCTGTACATTTTCTCTCCCGGAAGGAAAGGATTCGGCAAGAAGCGCTGCTCGGTCAACTGCTGTCGGTTCAAATATCCCTGGGCTACGCCGCCTCCGCCAATATACAATTCGCCGGGTATGCCTGGAGGCTGCATTTGCCCCCATGGGTTCAGCACATAGATTTGCGTGTTGCGGATCGGCTTGCCAATCGGAACGCTTCGCTTCCCGATAACCTGCTTCCGGACGGGATACGTTGTCGCGAACACGGTCGTCTCCGTCGGCCCGTAGCTGTTGACTATCCGGTTCTCGCCCAGATAATCAAGGGCCTTCGCAACATGCTGGACGGATGCCGCCTCCCCGCCAAAAAACAGCTTCCGCATATGCTTAAAGCACTCCAGATGATAATCGACCATCGTATTGAACAACGCTGCGGTCATAAAAGCGGAAGTCACGCGCTGCTCGTCCATAATCCTGGCGAGCTCGGCGGCATCCAGCAGATCGTCCCTCGATATCAACACCAGCGTCGCTCCGTTGAGCAATGCCCCGAAAATTTCATAGGTGGATCCGTCAAAGGCGTAATTCGACAACTGCAGCATCCGGTCTTCCCCCGTCAGATTCGCAAAGCCATTGTTCACGCTCGTCTTTACAATGTTGCGATGGCTGGTAAGAACCCCCTTCGGCTTCCCCGCGGAACCGGAAGTATACATAATATAAGCAATATCATTCGGGCCGGGGCCGGCGGCAAGCTCGCGTTCTTCCGCTAACATGCCTGACCATGCATCCGCTTCCCGGACCGTGATCCCGTACTCCAGGTATCCGCCTTGAAATTGAGAAACGTCCAGCCCGTCCGTAGCTACCAGCCATCGCGCCCCGCAATCGTTCAGGATATCCAGCTTGCGCTCCTCCGGAAAAGCCGGATCGAGAGGAACATAAGCCGCTCCCGTCCTCAATATGCCGAAAATCGCAATCATCATTTCCATCGATCTCTCCGCCAGAAGACCAACCCGATCCCCGCGTCCGATTCCCTTGCTTCCCAGCACGGCGGCGAACCGCTTCGCGGCCTCGTTCAGCTCCCGGTAGGTCATCATTCTGCTTCCATAGATCAGCGCGGGATGATCGGCGGAGACGGCCGCCTGCTGTTCGAACAATAAGGAGACCGAGGCCTGAGCGGGATAAGAAGCGGCCGTCTCATTCCGGGCAGCCAGCCAGGCTCTTTCTTCCGCCGTCAGCATATCGATGTCCCGCAGCAGCCGGTCAGGGGACGCGGTCATTTGCTCCAGGATCACGATGAAATGGTCAATCATCCGTTGTATCGTGGCCGGTTCATATAAGCAGGCAGCGAACTCCACGACAAAGGTCATGCCTTCCACCGACTCCCGTCCGCTCCAGGTCATGTCGAATTTGGCATGCCGCCACTCCCACTCCGCTGTCCGGAACGTCGTGCCATCCATCTCGATCGGCTCAATGTCCATGTTTTGCAGAACGAACATCGTATCGAACAGCGGATGACGGCTGAGATCCCGGGACAAATCCAGATCTTCAAGCAGATCCTCCAACGGATAGTCCCCATGGGCCTGCGCTCTCATGATGCCTTCCTTCACGCGCCCGATCCACTCTTGGACCGGCAGCGAGCCGTCCGCGTGAGTGCGCAGCGCCAGCGTATTGACGAACATGCCGACAATCCCTTGCACATCCTCATGATGCCTGCCGGCAGTCGGTACTCCCACCACAATGTCCTCCTTGCCGCTGTACTTCGACAGCAGCAGGTTGTAGGCCGCCAGCAGGACCATATACAACGTGGCTCCCTGCGCGGCGCCAAGCCTTTTGAGCCTCCCGGTCATACGCGGATCGAGCTGGAATGCAAGCGTTCGGCCATCATAGGAGCGTATGGATGGACGAACATAATCCGTCATCAGTTCCGCTTCCGGCAGCTTGCCTGCGAACTGCTCCTTCCAGTATTTCCGGTTCGATTCGTATCTCTCATGGTTCCGGTTGCGCTGCTCAAAGACGGCATAATCCTTGTACTGTATCTTCGCGGGAGACAAGGCTTCCCCCCGGTAGAGCCGGGTCAGATCCCGATAGATGATCCCCATGGAGATGCCGTCGCACACAATATGGTGAATGTCAATGAACAGTACGCTGAGGCGATCGCTGAACTCGGCAAGCATGGCCCGGATGAGCGGACCGCTGCCCAGATCGAAGGGTCTGATGAACGAGCGCAGCAAGCGGGTGATCCTGCTCTGCCGCTCTTCCGATTCCACCGCCTCGGGCCGATCCGAGCCCCGATCTTCAGGACGCGCTTGACGGCAATCCAGACTCCAGGCGAACTCGTCGCGCCCGATCACCCGCTGGCACAGCATGCCGCCGGACCACGCGAATGAGGTTCTTAACGATTCATGGCGCTCGATCAACCGGATAAAGGCCTGCTCCAGCTTCGCTTTGTCGATTGTCCCTTCAATTTCCAGCACCATCGGCATATTGTAGCTCGTCTGTCCGGGATCGAGCTGCTGCGCAATATACACCCTCTTCTGAGCGGAGGAAGCCGGATAGGCCTCCTGTTCAGGAGCGGGCAGGAGCGGCTCGTAATCGCTTTGCTTCGCCGTCCTGATGCATGCCGCCATCTCCCGCAGCACAGGGTTCTGGAACACCTCATGCAGCGTCAGACGGACTCCGAGCTCCTTATGGATTTTGGCGGTCAGCATCATCGCTTTCAGCGAGTGCCCCCCGAGCTCAAAAAAATGATCGTCCGCTCCAAACCGCTCTGCTCCCAACACTTCGCCCCATATTTTCGCAAGCGCCGCCTCCGTGTCACCCGTCAGCGGAACACGCGCTCCCTGAACCGGCCTCCGCGGTTCGGGAAGTCTGTGGCGATACACCTTTCCGTTCGGGGTCAACGGAAACGACTCTACCATCTGAAACGATGCCGGAATCATATATTCGGGCAGGCGGTCCTTCAATGCCTTCCGCCAGCTCTGTATCCGTTCATGTCCGTTCGCTTGCGCGTCCTCTTCGGAGACAGGAACGCCGCGCTCAGGCACGATATAGGCGCACAGGCAGTCATGGCCCTGCTTATCCCGCCACGGAATGACTAATCCGTCCTGCACCCCGGGAAGAGCCTTCAATTCCTCGGCAATCTCTCCCGGCTCGATCCGGTGTCCCCGAATCTTGAGCTGCTGGTCTATCCGCTCGAGAAAATCTATCGTTCCGTCCGGCAGCATTCGGACCCGATCCCCGGTCCTGTACAGCCTTTCTCCCGGCGAGAAAGGATTCGCAATGAACTGTTCGGCTGTCCGTTCAGGCTGACGCCAGTACCCTAGTGCAAGCCCCTCGCCGCCGATATAGAGCTCGCCCGGCACTCCTGCGGGCATCGGCTGCCGGCGCCGATTAAGCACATACGCCGTCGTATTATGAATCGGACGGCCGATGGGAAGCGTATCCGGCTGCGTTACCGGATGACAGGTCGCATATACCGTGGTTTCCGTCGGTCCGTACATATGAAGCAGGCGTCCTGGCCCGAGGGCCGCCAGCGCCTTGTTCACATGCTTTACCGACCCTTTTTCCCCGCCGAACAAGACGCGGCGAAGATTGTTGAAGCAAGTCGGATCCCAGTCGACCAGCGCGTTGAACAGCGCCGTGGTCATAAAGGCCACACTAATGGAGTATTTATCAAAGGACGCCGCCAGCAATTCCGCGCTTAATAGCTCTTCCCGGGACAGGAGCACAAGCGTGGCGCCATGCAGCAATGCGCCGTAGATGTCGAAGGTTGCGCCATCGAAGGCATAATTGGATATTTGCAATATCCGGTCGGATCTGTCCAGTTGAACATAACCGTTGTTCAGAATGGTTTTCGCCACGTTTCTGTGGGTGGCCACGACTCCCTTCGGTTGTCCGGTAGAACCGGACGTATAGATGATATAGGCAGGACTGTCCGGGCTCAGTTCCAGACCGCATGCCGGCGCCGTCCGGGCATCGTCGTCTCCAGCCGGCTCCAAGTCGCCGGCCAGGATGGTCTCCCCTTGGAACCCGGGAAGACGAAGCGCCGTCAACAGGAACAGGTGCCTCGCCCCGCTGTCGTTGAGGATGCCGGTCAGCCGCTCCTCCGGGAAATCGGGATCGAGCGGAATATAGGCGGCCCCTGCTTTGAGGACGGCAAGCATGCCGGCGATCATATCCGCCGAACGGCGCGCGGCCAATCCGACCACATCGCCGATCGCGACGCCTCGCCGCTGCAAGCCCCTTGCCCATTGCTCGGATCGCTCATGAAGCTCCGAATAGGTCCACTGCTCGCTGCCGAAGACGACAGCGGGATGATCCGGATGCTGCAGCGCTTGGGCGACGAACAGCTCCACGAGCGTCCGTTCCCGCGGATAATCTGCGGCAGTCTCGTTGAACGCGGCTATATTCCATTTTTCCTGCGGCGTAAGCACCTCGATATCCGGCAGCTTCCTGTCCGGATCGGCCGTTACTTGCAGGCAGACATGTTCCAAATGGCGGAATAACCGTTCGATCGCGTCCGCGGAATAGACCCGATTGTTATAGTTCATTTTGACGCGCAGCTCTGCGCCAGGACCGATGGATATATTCAAATCATAATTGGTGTGCTCGAAAGCCTCGATGGAGGTAATTTTGAAGCCCAGGTCCAGTTTGTCCGTATCGAACATGCTCTCGCTGGAAGGATAGTTTTCATAGACCAAGATGTGATTGAACAGGGGCGCAATTCCGGTTTCCGACTGAATCTCCGCCAGAGAGAGAAAGCTGTGCTCCTCGGACAGGATCCCATTTTGATGCGTCTTCATCAGCAATTGGGCAAAGGATTGATCCGGCGCGGCTTGTATTCTGACCGGAACGGCATTGATCATCAATCCGACGATCTTCTCCACATCCGGGATGGAGGGAGATCTGCCCGACACGACGGTTCCGAAGACGACGTCTTCGGCGTCGCTGTAATAGTGAAGCATGACTCCCCACACGGTCTGGAACAAACTGTTCATCGTGACCTGATACCTCCGGGATAAGGCAACAAGCCGTTCCGTAAGCTCCGTGCCAAGATTGAACATGATTTCCTCGATGCGGGGAGCTTCCTGGTGCAAGGCCGTACGTTGGACAGGAAGAACCTCGATGGCCTCGTAGCCTGATAAATAATCCCGCCAATACTTCCGCGCTTCCGTCTGATCGCGAGATTCAAGCCATCGAATATAGTTCTTGTACGGAATGACGCGCGGGAGCCGGGCCTTCTCTCCGCCGTTCTCTTCTTTATATAAAGAAAACCACTCCTGGAACAGAATTCCCAGACACCATCCATCCAGCAAAATATGATGATTGCTCCAGATCAGATCATACGCGGATTCACCCGTCTTGATCAGCTTGAGACGAAGCAGCAGATCCTTGGACAGATCGAAGGCGCGTTGTCTGTCTTCTTCGGCAAGCCGCTGAATGACATCGCGCTGCTCAGCCTTGCTCCGTTCCGATACATCGACGGTTTCGAGCTGCAGCGTCCGTTCCTTGAGCACCACCTGCCTGGGCCTGTTGATCTTGTCATGAATAAAAATGGTCCGAAGAATATCGTAACGGCGGATGACGGCATTCAAGCTGGACTCCATGGCCCGGATATTCACGCTTCCTTCCAGCGTAAAAATCATTTGTTCAAAATACACATCTCCCTGGTCGTAAAGCGAATGAAAAAGCAGAGCTTCCTGCATAGGCGATAATGGATAAATGTCGGCGATGTCCGGCTTGCTCATCTTCCCTCACGTCCTTCCTGACGAATGATGATATCCCCGCATACACCACATGGGGAGACATGCAGGAAACGGCCCGCCCACGGCGGAGATTCGTTTCCTGCGCGTAAGCTTACAGCTTGCTGACGATATCCGAGATGTCGTCCAGTTCATCGAAGGTCAGGTCAGCATCGGTAAAATCGCTAGGCGTAAACTGCTCATCTTCCCGGTTCAAGCAGTGCTCAATCAAGGACAGCAGATTCGAAGCGTAGGCTGTCACTCTGCGCTGCGCCGTATCCTCATCGACCGCCTGGGGATGATAACGAAGCGTAAGCCGGAAGCGGCCTTCGCTGACGACGCAGTTCCACTCCTCCAGATGAGACATCTGGTTCAGCGGACTGATTAGATCCCCCATTGGCATAGGCGACAGGGCTGGCTTGTCCTCATCCGTGCTGTCATCGAACTGACCCAAATAATTAAATACAATGTCAGGCTCTTCCCGCAGGATGTCCACCTCATCGCGGAACTCAGGCGTCAAATATTTAAGTATGGCGTAACCGGCCCCTTTTGCCGGTATGCCGCGCAGCATTTCCTTCACGCTTCGCACGGCATCAGCCAACTCGCGGGAAGGCAGGGACAACAAAACAGGATACATGGAAGTGAACCATCCGATAGTTCTTGTCACGTCCGCCTGTACCATGCCCTCTTCCCTTCCGTGTCCTTCAAGGCAAATGGCCGTGTCCTCCTCGTACGTAAGAGCGAGAGCGGCCAGCAGCAGATCGATGACCTCGGTATGATAGGCGCGATGCGCCTCTGTCAGAAGCTTGCGCGTAACCGGCTCCTCCAGCTCGATGGCGACTGTTCTGCTGTTCCGGTACGTGCAGGCTTCCGCCTTGCGGACGGGAAGTTCCGAGAATCGCTTGTGCAGCTTGCGCCAATAGGGCAGTTCGCGAAGCGCTTGTTCCTCGCCCGCATATTTGAGGAGCTGCCGGCTCCATTCCAGATAAGAATCCGTTTTGGGAGGAAGCGCCGGCTGTTCCCCCGCGCGCAGGGAGTGGTAAATCTGTTGAAAATCTTCCAGCAGGATGCGCCAGGATACTCCGTCGATAAGTAAATGATGAATGATGATTAGCAAATGATCGCCCTGGTCTGTTTTGAACAGGCCCAGCCTGATAAGCATACTTTCTATGTTCAGGGCAGACTGGAGCTCGCAGGCCAGACTTTCCAATCGCGCCGCGGCTTCATCCCCGCTGTCCGTCTCGTACACATCGAGTGCATAGTAAGGTCCTTCCTCCAGCCCGAACATGGTCTGGACGATCCCTTCCTTCTCCCGGCGGAACCGGGTTCGCAGCGCGTCATGATGCTCCACCAGCCGATCGAACGCCTTCCTTACCGTGCTCTGATCCCATCCCTGCCGGTTATACAGCATCATGGATTGGTTCCAGTGCTCCTCGCATTCGAACCCCCGCTCAAAAAACCAGCGTTGAATCGGCGTCAGCGGGAGCTCGCCCGTTACCGGGCTTTGCCGGTCAGCTGAACGGTGCTCATCCGCGTATTCCACATACGGTGCGCATTCGGCAATGGTTGGATGCAGCATCAAGTGCTTGACCTGAAGCTTGCGGTTATACTTGGCAAGCTTGGATATGATCTGAATGGACTTAATGGAATCTCCGCCAAGCACGAAATAGTTGTCCTCTAGACCGATGCGCTTGATGCCGAGCACCTCCGACCATACCTCGGCCAATATTTTCTCATTTTCTGTCCCGGGAGGAACATAGGATTGCTGAAGCTGGCTGATATCCGGCTCCGGCAAAGAGCGCCGATCCAGCTTGCCATTGCGGGTTAGCGGAAGCTGTTCGATCGGGACGAAGTAGGAAGGAATCATATAATCCGGCAACCGCTCTTCTAAATATTTGCGCAGCTCCTTATCGTTGAACCCTTCCGGCGACACGAGATACGCGCACAGGTAATGCCCCTTCTCCTCCTTGCGGGCAAGGACCGCCGCTTCCCTGATCCCCGGATGCTCAAGCAGCCTCGCTTCAATCTCCCCGGGCTCGATGCGATGGCCGCGGATCTTGACCTGGTCGTCCATTCTGGAAATAAACTCAAGCTTTCCATCCGCAAGCCATCGGACTCTGTCTCCCGTTCGATATGCGCGTTCTTCGCCCAGCCAAGGAACGGTGACAAATCTGGCGTTCGTAAGCTCCGGATCTCCCAAATACTGTTGAGCCAGGCCCTCTCCGGCGATAAGGAGCTCGCCGGCGATTCCGACCGGCAATAAATGGCCGTCCGGATCGACAACATAGGTCTTCGTATTATGAATCGGACGGCCGATCGGCACCGTGTCCATAGCTTGCAGGCCTTCGTCCACGTTGTACGTCGTCGCGAATACCGTTGTCTCCGTAGGACCGTAGGCGTTGGCAATGCGACGGGGTCCCAGAAATTCATAAGCTCTCAGCATATGAGCTCGGGAAGCCGTCTCTCCCCCTATAAATACCCGGCGAATCGATGAAAGACAAGCAACATTGTAGTCGACCATAGCATTGAAGAGGCTGGCGGTTGCAAAAAAGGACGTAATGCGCTCCCTTTCGATCGTTGCCGCCAGTTCAGCCATATCCAGGACGTCGCCTTTGGCGATAAGCACAAGCGTGGCGCCGTTCAATAATGCGCCGAAAATCTCAAAGGTCGAGCCGTCAAAGGCAAAGTTTGACAGCTGAAGGATGCGATCCTCCGCGCCCAGCTCGATAAAACCGTTATTGCGAACCGTCTTGACAATGTTCCGATGCGTCGTAATCACGCCTTTGGGCTTGCCCGTGGAGCCGGAAGTATACATGACATAAGCCGGCATAGCGGCTGGATCCGGCGGAATCTCGGCCTGTGCGGGCTCTGCGGCGCCGGCCGCGCGGACGCATTCGGCCCAGGCGTCCCCGTCCAATGGAATCGTCAGGCCGGCATAGCCGGAGATGCTTCTGCCGGAAGCGGCGATCACGATGCGGGCGCCGCTATGATCGAGCATATAGGACACTCGCTCATCCGGGTAAGAAGGGTCGATAGGCACGTAGGCGCCGCCCGCCTTCAAAATTCCGATAATGGCTGCGATCATTTCGATAGACCGGTCCGCCAGCAGACCGATGCGGTCCCCTGGACGCATTCCTTGGAAGCGAAGCGCATCCGCCAGCCGCTCAGCCAGCGCGTCAAGCTCCTGATACGTTATGGATTGATTCAGGAACCGGAGCGCCGGATGCTGCGGCCGGAGGGCCGCCTGCGCTTCAAACAGCTGATGGATCGTGGCCTCTCGCGGATAATCGGCATCGGTATCGTTAAACTCATGCAAAATCCGGTTCGCTTCCTCATCCGTAATCAAGCGCACTTCGCGCAGGAGCATAGCGGGACGATCGGCCATCTGGCTCAGGACATGCGCATAGTGCTCTGTCATCCGTGTTATCTGAGCGGCCGAATATAAGTCGGTTCTATACTCGACCGTCATGCGAAGGAGGTCTGTATCTTCATCCACGACCCAGGTCATGTCGAACTTGGCCATGCCGCTATGCCACTCGATCGGCTCAATGCTCAGATTAGGCAGATGAATCGTCTCAGGCTTCGCATCCTGCAGGACAAACATCGTGTCGAATAAAGGGTTGCGGCTCGGATCCCGTTCGATGCGCAGCTTCTCAATCAGTTCATCCAACGGATAGCTCCCGTGCTCAAAGGCGAGCAGCGTGTCCTCGCGAACCCGCTCGATCCATTCCTGAACCTGATAGCGGCCTTCCGGCGCATGCCGCAGCGCAAGCGTATTGACAAACATGCCGGCCACGGAAGCGGCATCCGCGTGATCTCTTCCGGCAATAGGCGTGCCGACGACAATATCCTTTTCTCCCGTATATTTGGACAGCAGCACATAATAGGCGGCCAACAGCACCATAAAGAGCGTCGCATTCGATTGTGCCGCGAGGTCCTTCAGCTTCCGGGACAATTCCGGGTCCAATTCAAACGCATGCGTACCGCCGGCGAATTGACGCCGCGGCGGGCGGATTCCTTCCGTAAGCACATCGATAACGGGAGGCGCTTCCTTGAATTTGTCAAGCCAGTACCGCTCACTGGCCAAGCGGGCGGCTTCCTTGTGACGATTCTCCAGCCAGACGGCGTAATCTTTGAACTGAACCCGCATCGCATCCAGCGCGTCTCCCTGATACAGCTTGATGAGATCCCGATATAAAATTCCTGTCGTCATTCCATCCGAGACGATATGATGAGTATCCATAATGAATAGATGCTCACCCTCGGAAAGGGTGTACAGAGCCGCTCTCAGCAGCGGTGCCGCGCTCAGATCAAAAGGGCGCACAAAACCGCGGATCAAGGAATGGATCAGAGCGTCGCCGGACAGGCCTGCTGTCAAGTTCGACATAGGCACCCTGTCGATCCGCCAATTGATTTCGGTCATCGCATGAACGCGCTGTCTGATCTCGCCGTCCATCATCACATAACTTGTTCTCAACGCTTCATGGCGGCGAATCAAACCTAGCAGCGCCAGCTCGAGTCTATTCGCATCGGCATTCCCCGTCAGCCTTAGCGCCACCGGCATATTGTAGCTCGTTCCTGTCTCCTCGAACTCCTCGACGAGATAAAGCCTCTTTTGCGGCGACGAGACCGGATATGTTGCTTGCTCCGGCGCATGCGGGATAGCTTCGTATTCCTCCGCCGCGCTCTGCTCGATCAAGCGGGCCATCTCACCCAGCGTGGCGGCATGGAACAATTCCGGCAGGGAAAGCTTCACGCCCCAGCGCTTGCTGATTTGCGCCACCAGCGCCATCGCCTTCAGCGAATGGCCTCCCAGCTCGAAGAAATGGTCTTGAGACCCGATCGAAGCTGCCCCGAGGAGCTCTGACCACAGTGCGGCAAGCTCCTTTTCCGCAGCGGAGGAAGGGGCGCTGCGAGAAGCCGATCCGACAAGCTCGGGCTTGGCCAACGCTTGCCGATCCACCTTGCCGTTCGGCGTGAGCGGCATGGCGTCCAGCACAATGAATACCGAAGGAAGCATGTATTCCGGCAGCCGCCGCTTCAGTTCCGTCCTCCAAGCGGCTTCGAAATCTTCGGTTGCTCCGGAGATATTGCCTGTCGGCACCACATAGGCGGCCAGCATGGAATGGCCCTGCTCGTCCCGGTGCGCAACGATCGCCGCTTCGCTTACCATTGACAAAGACGCGACGGCTTCCTCCACCTCTCCGAGTTCAATCCGGTTGCCGCGTATTTTGACTTGCCGATCGATCCTGCCTATATATTCGAGATTCCCGTCCGGCAGCCAACGCACCAGATCTCCCGTCCGGTAGATGCGATCCTCTCCCGGCACCACGCCGCTGGCAAACTTCTCCTCCGTCAGCTCCGGCCTTCCCAGATAGCCTGCAGCGAGTCCGTCGCCGGCAATGCACAGCTCGCCCGGAACGCCGATCGGCTGAAGCTTGTCCCACCGGTTCAGCACGTATATACGGACATTATGAACAGCTCGCCCGATCGGCACGCGCTTGGTCTCCCTTACCCGATTGTCCACCTCATACATCGTGGCCATTACCGTCGTTTCCGTCGGGCCGTAGCAATTCAGAATCCGTCCCTCTCCCAGTTCGTCCAATCCTTTGAGGATGTGCTTGAGCGACGCCGCCTCCCCTCCGACTAGCAGCTTGCGCACGCCCTGGAGGCTGATCATGTCATAATCCGCCAGCGTATTGAATAACGCGGTGGTCATGAACAAGACGGTAATCGACTCATCGGCCAGGAGCTTGGCCAGCAAGGATACATCTTGCAATTGCCGCTTCGTCATCAGTACCAGTGTCGCTCCGTTAAGCAGCGCTCCAAAAATATCAAAGATCGATCCGTCAAAGGCGTAGTTGGACAATTGAAGGATGGTGTCCCCCGGGCCGATATCTACGAAAGCCCGGTTGCGGCAGAAGTTCACGACATTGCCATGCGTCGTGACCACCCCCTTCGGCTCGCCTGTAGAGCCGGAGGTGTACATGATATAGACCGGATCCGATGCTTCCGGCCGGGCTCTCGGAGACGAGAACGCTCCCTCGGCATAAATTTGCGGTTCACGAAGCGCAATGACGGTTCCCGCGTAATTCGCCAAGGTTTTCTCCGCATCGGCCACAAGCCATCTCGCTTCGCAATCTTGCAGCATGCAGCCCAATCTTCCTTCCGGGTAGCTTGAATCAAGCGGCACGTACACTCCACCCGTCTTCAATATCGCCAGAATGGCGATGATCATCTCCGGCCGGCGTTCCGCCAACAGCCCGACGGCATCGCCCGGCCTGATGCCCTGCCGCCACAGGTGAGCCGCCATGCGGTTGGCCCGCTCGTTCAATTCCCTGTAGGAAATGCTCGTGTCCCCAAACCGAAGCGCAGGGTGATGCGGCTGTTCCGATACGATCGCTTCGAAGGCGGACAAGACCGTCATCTCGAGGGGATACGCCGCTTCGGTGTCATTCCACGAGGCAAGCAGGTCATGCTCCGGCGGCGTCAGCAGTTCGAGCTCCATCAGCTTGGCCTCGCCATGATCCAGCATTTGTTCGAGCAAGTGCTCGAAATGCCCGGCCATCCGCTCGATCGTGTCCCTGTCCCACAAATCGGTTCTGTATTCGATATCCGCGACAAGCCGATCGTCTTCCCGATGCCAGGCCCACGTCATGTCGAACTTGGCTTCGCGCCCCTGCCAGGTCAGCGGCCGAACCGCTATATCCCGCAGTTCTCTCGCGGCCATGGACAAATCCTGGAGCACAAACATCGTGTCGAACAGAGGATGCCGCGATGGACGAAACGGGATGCGTAGCTTCTCGATCATATCGGCCAGCGGATAACCGCTGTGCTCATAAGCAGCCAGCACACGTTCCTTGACTCTTCCGATATACTCGCTTGCCGTTAGGCTGGCCTCAGGCTGAAGGCGCAGCGGTAATGTATTGACGAACATCCCCGCCGTGGACTGGATATCCGCATGATCGCGGCCGGCAACCGGGGTTCCGACCACGATGTCCTCTTCTCCGGTATATTTGGACAGAAGCGTGCCGTACGCCGAGACGAGCAGAATAAAAAGAGTCGAGTTATAACTTGCGGCGGCCTGTTGCAAGCGGCGGAAGAGATCGTCCCGCAGCGCAAGCCGGAAGGTGTCTCCCTGACGGGACCGCTCGGCGGGACGCGGCCGGTCAAGCGGAAGCTCCGGCGTGCCGGTATAGTCCGAATATTGCTCCATCCAGAACTGCTCGCTGTCCGCAAATTGGCGGGACTCCTTCCGTTGATGTTCCCACACGGCATAATCCTTGTATTGCAGACGGATTGGCTTCAAGGGAAGTCCCTGGTATAGTCCAAGAAGTTCTTCGTATAACACTCCGGCGGAGACGCCGTCCGACACGATATGGTGCATATCCAATGCCAGGTAATGACGATTCGCGGATCGTCTAAGCAGAGCAGCCCGAACGAGCGGCGCCTGTGACAGCTCGAACGGCCGGACAAAGGAAGCCATCCATCTCGTTAACAGCGGCAGATCGTCCCTGAACCCCCGGCCGTCCTCGGTCGTCTCTGTCCCGATGTCATGTCTGAGAAGCTCCCAACTCAGCTCATCCAGGCGGTGAATACGCTGGAACAATTCGCCCGCTTCCATATGAATGGATGTCCGCAGCGCTTCATGGCGCGCCAGAACGCGAGTAAAGGCGGCCTCAAGGCGACCGGTATCCAGCGCTCCCGCAATTTCGAAAAGCATCGGCATATTGTAGCTTGTCCCGGCATTTTCGAACTGTTGGGCGTAATAGATTTGCTTCTGGGCCGCGGTCAAGGGATACGCGGATTGTTCCGGCGCCGCCGCAATCGCATGATGGATTTGCAGGTCGGCCCGCCGGATCCATTCCGACATTTCCGCCAGTACCGGCAGGTGAAACACATCCTGCAAGGACAGTTTTACATTGAATTCCTGATGTATTTTTCCAACCAGCAGCATCGCCTTCAGCGAATGCCCGCCGGCATCGAAGAAGTGATCGTAGATGCCTATGCCGTCTGTGCCCAGCACATCTTCCCAGATGCGAATAAGCCTTGCCTGGGCCGCATTTTCGGCCGGGACATAATTGTCCTCCCGCGACAGGAACGGCTCCGGCAGCGCTGCCCGGTCCACCTTGCCGTTGCTCGTCAGCGGCAGCGTCTCCAGACGCGTAAAAACCGCGGGCACCATATATTCCGGAAGCTGGCGCCTCAGCTCATTCTTCCAGCCGGCAATCGATTGCGGGAGTTGTTCCGAAGGGAATGTCCCGCTCTTGTCAGGAACCACGTAGGCGCATAAGTAAGAATGTCCGCGCTCGTCCGTGCTTGCGGCGACAACCGCTTCCGCAATCCCCGGAAGCAGCCGCACATGCCTCTCTACTTCCCCCAGTTCAATCCGGTTCCCCCTGATCTTGACCTGGCGATCGATCCGTTCAATGAACTCGAGGTTGCCGTCAGGAAGCCATTTCACAAGATCCCCGGTTCGGTACATAAGGGATCCGGGCCTGAACGGATCGTCCACAAATCTGGCCGCTGTCAACTCGGGCTGCCCCAGATAGGAACGAGCCAGCCCTTCCCCTCCGATGTATAATTCTCCCGGCACGCCGACAGGCTGCCGCTTGCCTTCCTTGTTCAGAACATACACCCGCGTATTATGAATCGGCCTGCCGATCGGAATGTGCTCTCCGAAGCCGACGGAGCAGGAGGTGGCGAACACGGTGGTTTCGGTCGGGCCGTACATATGCAACAGCCGGTCTTCCCCAAGCGCGGCTGCCGCCTTCCTGACATGTCTGGGCGATACCTTCTCTCCGCCGAACAGCACCTTCCTTGTCCCTGCCAGACAGTCCATCCCGAGATCGACAAGCGTATTAAATAACGCCGTGGTCATGAAGAGCACCGAAATGTTCTCCCGGCGGATCACTTCGGCCAGTTCAGCGGCTTGAAGCAGCGTGTCCCGTTCAATGAGAACAAGAGTCGCGCCATGCAGCAGGGCCCCGTAGATATCGAAGGTAGCTCCGTCAAAGGCGTAATTGGATACTTGCAGGAGACGGTCTTCTCCCGTAATCTCCACATAGCCGTTATTCATCACCGTCTTGACGACATTCCGGTGGGTCGTTACGACTCCTTTGGGCATTCCCGTCGAACCCGACGTATACATGATGTACAAAGCGTCTTCGGGAACTGGGCGATGCTTCCCCTCCGGATTATGAACAGGCAGGGAGCCCCAGATGTCCTCCCGGTATGGAATCGATTCTCCTCCGAAGCCCGGTATGCCGTAATCCTCTGCCACTATCACCTGCTTGGCATCGCTATCCCTCAGCATGAATCGCATTCGCTCCGGCGGGAAGGTCGGATCCAGCGGCACATAAGCCGCTCCCGTCTTGACAACGGCCAGGATGGCGATAATCATCTCCGGGGAACGGTTCATCAGAAGGCCAACGGTCTCCCCCGGCTTCGCGCCTTTCGCGATTAAATGCCAGGCCAACTGGTTGGCCTTCTCATTAAGGGACTGGTAAGTGAGCCTTCGGGAATTCATAACGACCGCCTCGGCCTGCCCGTTCCGGGCGCATTGCCGCTCAAAAAGTTCCGCCACGGACAGATGACGGGGATAAGGCATGTCTGTGGCATTCCATGCTTCCAGCTGCGTCTTCTCGGACTCGGTCAACAGCTCCAGCTCGCCGATGGCCAGTTGGGGCCGATCCAGCATTTGCGTCACTATATGAATATAATGCTGAGCCATCCGCCGCATGGTGGCCGGCTGCCACAGGTTGCTGCGATATTCGATGGCCAGTTGGATCCCTTGATCGGAGGAAGTGCAAACCCAAGTCATGTCGAATTTAGAGGTGCCATGATCCCATTCCGATGCGGCGATGGACAGGCCTGGCAGTTCAAAGCGGCCCACTCCTTCATCCTCCACGACGAACATCGTATCAAAAAGCGGATGACGGCTTGAATCGAACGGAAGGGATAACCGGTTGATCAGCTTCTGCAACGGAAAAGCGCCATGCTCGAAGGCCTCGAGGACCAGCTTGCGTACAGAATCGAGATACTCGCTAACCTTCATCCCGGCGGAAGGATGGGTCCGCAGGGCCAGCGTATTGGCGAACATGCCCGCAACCGGCTCCTCCTTGAGAACCTCTCGGCATGCGAAAGGGGTACCGACAACGATGTCCTCTTCCCCTGAATATTTGGCCAGGAGGATGTGGTAGGCTCCCGTCATGATCATGAACAAGGTATCATGTCTTGCGGCTGCGGCCGTCTTCAATCTCGCGGCCAGATCGGGATCCAGCTCTACGGTCATGCGGCTGCCCGTAAAGGTGCGCACGGCCGGACGCACATGATCCGTAGGCAATTCAACCACGGGAGGAGCCTGCTGGAACCTGGTTATCCAATATTGCTCGTTCTTGTCGTCCCCGCTTCCGCCCCTGGCGTCTTCCCAGACGGCATAGTCCTTGTATTGAATGCGAAGTTCCGCAAGCTCCCGCTCTTCGTACAGTCCGATCAGATCGTCGAGCAGAATCCCGACGGACATGCCGTCGGCCGCGATATGATGCATATCGAGCAGCAGAACATGGCGCTGCGGCGCCAGCCGCAGAAGCGCCGCGCGGATAAGAGGGGCCGCCGCCAAGTCGAACGGTCTTACAAATTGGCCGGCGAAGCGGCTCAATGCCGCATCTTCATCGCCCGGGCTCGCTTCTATCGTGTGGCGGATGAGCGACGGCTGGATGCTGTCCGGGAGATGCACCCGCTGAACGAGTTCTCCGTCTCTCATCTCGAAGGAAGTCCTGAGGACTTCATGCCGCGCGATTAAGCGGTGCAGCGCTTTTTCCAGTCTGGCGGCGTCGAGCGCGCCGTCCAGCTTGAGCATGATCGGCATATTGTAGCTGGTCCCCGCATTCTCGAACTGCTGCACGATATATAGACGGCTTTGGATCGAAGAGGCAGGATAGACTTCTTGCTGCGGCGCCGGCTCGATCTGGTGCTCTGCAGCAGGCGGGCGCGTGGTCATCATCCACCGGGCCATTTCCCGGATGGTCGGCATTTGAAATACGTCCTGCAAGGACATGTTATAGCCGGTTTCCTTTTGAATTTTGGCCACAAGCAGCATGGCCTTCAGTGACTGCCCCCCGATTTCGAAAAAATGCGCCTCCATCCCGATGTTCTGAATATGCAGAACTTCTTCCCATATGCGGGCCAGCTTGGCCTCGTACGCGTTGGCCGGGGCGGAATAGCTATCGCCGCGTTGAGCCGGGACTTCGGGAAGACCCTTGCGATCCAGCTTCCCGTTCAAGGTCAACGGCAGCGCCTCCAGCGTGATAAAGGCGCTTGGCACCATATATTCCGGAAGAGCTTGCCTAAGTTTGCTTTTCCACTCGAGCACTGGAGCTGCGGAGGCATCGGCCGGAACGACGTAGGCGCACAGGTAGGAGTGTCCCTGGTTGTCCCGTTCCGCCACGACCGCCGCCTCTCTAATCGATTCCATCTCTGCCAGCTTGTTTTCAATCTCGCCGAGCTCGACCCGGTTGCCGCGAATTTTCACCTGCTGGTCAATCCGCCCCAAATATTCGAGATTGCCATCCGGCAGCCACCGCGCCAAATCTCCGGTCTTGTACATTCGCTCTCCGGCTTCAAAAGGACAAGGGACGAAGCGTTCGCCGGTCAGATCCGGCCGCCCCAGATAACCTTGCGCAAGCCCTTCGCCGGCGATATATAACTCCCCTGGAACTCCAACCGGCTGAAGCTGCCCGGCTTGATTCAAAACGTATGCTCGCGTGTTGTGAACCGGCTTGCCAATCGGCACCGAGCCAAGCTGCAGCAGCTGCTTGTCCACCGGGTAGGCCGCGGCGAAGACGGTCGTCTCCGTCGGACCGTATCCATTCGCAATCCGCCGTTCGCCGAGATAGTTCAACGCCTTGATTACATGGCTCCTGGAAGCCGCCTCCCCGCCGAAGAAAAGCCTTCTCACATGCTTGAGGCATTGGATATCCCAATCAACCACGGTATTGAAAACAACCGATGTCATAAATGCGGACGTGATTCGCTGGCGCTCCAGCGTCTTCGCCAGCTCGGCCGCGTTAAGCGCATCTTGACGCGGAATAAGCACGAGAGCTGCCCCGTTTAGCAGCGCTCCGTAAATTTCATAAGTGGACCCGTCAAAGGCATAATTCGAAAGCTGAAGCATCCGATCCGTCTCGGTAATATCGTTAAAGCCGTTGTTAACCGAAGTTTTCACAATATTGCGGTGTGTCGTCCGCACTCCCTTCGGCTGTCCGGTTGAGCCCGACGTGTACATAATGTAAGCCAGGTTATCCGGTAAGACCGGAATTGCCGCAAGCTTGCGGGCCGAAGCGCCGTCCGCGGCTCCGTCCTCCGGGACACACAAGCCGCGGGTCAAGGAGATGCGGTTCCCCCCAAATCCGTCTACGGCAAGATCGTCTTCGGCGAGCAGCCACTCGGTCTGGCTGTCGGCCAGGATGAGATTCAACCGTTCGGCCGGGAATTCCGGATCGAGCGGAACATAAGCGCAGCCGATTCGCAGGATGGCGAAGATGGCGGTTATCATTTCGAAGGAGCGCTCGGCAATCAGGCCGACAGTCTGACCGGGAGCAATTCCTTCCTCCAGAAGCTTGCATGCCAAATTATCGACCCGTGCGCCCAACTCTTCATACGTCAGCTCCCGTTCTCCCATAATGAGCGCCGGCCGCTTCGCATGCAACCATACTTGCTGGCGGAATCGATCGGTAATCGCAGCGTCTCTCGGGTACTCGGCGCCGGTCTCGTTAAAAGACCGAAGAAGCTCTTTTTCCTGCCGAGTCATGACATCTGCCGTGTCAATCATGCGTTCTGCCCGGTGGATAAGGCAATCAAGCACCCTTACATAGACGTCCAGGATTCGATCCGTAAAGCTTTGTTCATAGGAGGATACCATTTTGACGGACAGTTCCCCAAGCGTAACGGACACGCTGAAGTCCAGCATCGTATTCGTGCGTTCAAAACTGTAGGGCATAAATTCGAAAAGCCCGGGCTGAACGGATTCATACACATGGAAGTCGATAAAATTAAACGCGGTATCGAACAGCGGATTGCCCTGGCTGCTCTGCTCTCCGGCAGCATGAAGGATCTGGACAAGCGACATCCTTCCATAGTGCTTGATCTCTTGCTGCTTGCGGTGTACCGCCTGGACAAGCTCGCCCCAGCTCATGGACGGATGAATTGCCGTACGGAGCGGCACCGTGTTAAGGAAGCACCCCAATATGCGGGCGCCGTCATCGCGGACGGGCCGTCCATTCTCCACCAGCCCGATCAAGATATCGTTCTCGTAAGAAAACTGATAAAGCGTGCCCACATAGGCGGCCAGGCATAGGGACTTCACGGTAACCCGCTGGTGCTGCGCCGCTGATGCGAGGCTGTCATGCAGCTCTGGCGAGAGCGGAGTGACCGATGTGTATGGCGGCTGTCCAGCCGATAGCGCCGGCGGTTCAGGAAAAGCGAATTTGCCGCAGCCGCGCAGCTCGTTCCGCCAATAGTCCGCCATATCGGCATTCGCTGCAATGGCAAGCTGTTCAATAACATAGTCTTTGTAGCTTGATCGTAACGGACTAAGCAATGACTTCCTCTCCCTTCATCACACCATACATATGAAGCAGCTCCGATATCAACACGGCGACGCTCCAGCCGTCCAATATCGCATGATGGAAAATCCACCCCAGGTATGTCTCCTGCTCCGACGTGAACAGAACGATGCGCCACAGCGGGGCCTGCTGGATAACGAACGGAAGAGCCCGGTCTTGTTCCATGTACAACGTTATCTCATCCCGTACCGATTCGGCGCTGGTTGAAGCCAACGCCACTTCGTTCACCCTAATGTCAATCTGTCCGCATACGTACTGCACCGGAACCGGAAAATCGGAAATATTGAATCCGGTCCGCAGCATGGGATGTCTTCGGACAAGCGCCGACATCGCTTCGCGAAGCAGGGCCGAATCGATCTTCGTCTTCATGCGGTAAATAAACTGGTCGTGGTACATCCCCGAACCTTCATGCTTGATGTAATGAAACACCATGCCCTGCTGAATGTCGCTCATTGGGAACAAGTCCTCGGTATGAGGGGGCAGCAGCGCACGATATACCGGATTGCCCAGCCATGCGGCCCGCTGCCGGTCAAGAGTCGCTTCCATCTCCTTCATGGCTTCCTCCATCGGATGCGTGGACGAGCAGTTCCGGATCAGGCCTTTAATCGTTGGATGCCGATATAAGTCGACAATTTGAATGCTCATTCGGAGCTCCCTGTTCATCCGGCTGATAAGATCAATCGCACGGATGGAGTCTCCGCCAAGCTCGAAATAATTGCTCTCCGTCCCGATGTTCGAAGTGTGGAGCATCTTCTGCCAGATCATCAGCATATGCCGCTCTACATCGTTCTCCGGCATAACCAGTTCAGCTCCCTCGTCCGGAACGACGCTCTCCCCGGGAGCAGGAAGCGACCCCGCATCGACCTTGTTATTCGAGGTCATCGGGATGCTGGCCAGCGGAAAATAATAGGCAGGCAGCATGTACTGCGGCAAATGCCTGGATAGGCTGGCTCTCAATTCCGATGCGCGGTGCACCCGCTCCGATACATAATAGGCGCAAATCTTGTCCTCGCCAGCCGGATCTTTCTTTACGGCGACCACGGCCTGCTGAATATCCGGGATTTGCAGCAGTCTTGCTTCGATTTCCCCCAGTTCAATCCGGAAGCCCCTGATTTTGACCTGATGATCGATTCTCCCCACATATTCGAGCTCGCCATTCGTATTCCAGCGGGCCAGGTCACCGGACCGGTACAGGCGGGCGCCGGGTTCGAACGGATGCGGGACGAAGCGCTCTTCGGTCAGCTCAGGTCTGTTCACATAGCCTCTGGCCACGCCTTCGCCGCCAACATAGATCTCCCCCTCCACGCCGATCGGGACAAGGCTGCGATCCTCGTCCAACACGTAGATTTGCAGGGTGGGTATCGGCCTGCCAATGCTGCTGCTCCTGCCATCCACCTCTGGCTCGCCAATCTCTTTGTAGGTGGCATGCACCGTCGTCTCGGTAATTCCGTACATATTAATCAGCGCGGTATGCGGGTACTTCGTTCTCCAGCCTGCAAGTTGGGCCGGCTGCAGCGCCTCTCCGCCAAAAATGATCATCCGCAATCGAAGATCGGACTTCGTTCCCGGCTCCAGTTCAACCTTGGCCAATGAATAGAACGAGGTTGGCGTCTGATTCAAGATCGTTACTCCTTCCCTGCGCAGCAGTTCCAGAAATCGCTTCGGCTCTCTGGCGACGTGAGAAGGAACGATCACCAGCGTACCGCCAAACAGCAGCGCCCCGTACATTTCCCATACGGAGAAGTCAAAACAAAAGGAGTGAAACAGCGTCCAGACGTCATCTTCGCCGAAATCAAACAAGCTCTTGTCATTCATCAACAGTCTGACCACGTTGCGATGCTCGATCATCACGCCCTTCGGCTTCCCGGTTGAACCGGAGGTGTAGATGATATAGGCAAGATCTGAAGATTGGGTGACGGAAGCCGGATTATCCATGTGACAGGAACGCCATTCCGCCGCCGCATCCCCCAAGGGCAGGACACGAATACCGGCGTCCTTTGGAATAAGGGAAGGCTCCTCGGCGATACAGAGCACTGCGCCGCTGTCTTCCAGCATGAAGTGAATCCGTTCCTCCGGATACTCCGGATCAATCGGCATGTAGGCGCCTCCCGCTTTCAGCACCGCCAGGATGCTGATTACCATTTTCGGAGACCTTGAGCATAGAATCCCTACAATGCGATTCGGCTTGACTCCTTGTTCCCGAAGAACGGCAGCCAGGACGTTCGCCTGGCGGTTCAGCTCGGCGTACGTCATTTCCTCGTCCCTGCAACGAAGAGCGATGCGGCTTGCGAACATTTGGGCCTTTTCCTCGAACACTTGGTGCAGTGTCGCTTGGTCCGGATAGGACGCGCGAGTATCGTTGAATTCATGCAGCAGCCTGCGCCTTTCCTTTTCCGGAATCAGATTCAGACTAGACAGCTTGATGTTCAACAACTCCTTCCAACATCGTTATGTAAAAGTCGAGCAATCGTTCGATCGTGTCTTCCTTGTACAAATCCGTGTTGTATTCCATGCGAAGTCTGAGAAAATCGATATCTTCATAAACGTGCAGTATCAGGTCGTATTTCGCCGTATTGCCCGTTTCGATCACAAGATGTGCAGCAGCGTTCTGGAGTTGGTAATGAGGAGTGAATTCATTCTGCAGTGTAAACATAACCTGGAATCCAGGGGCAGCTCCCGGCGCTGAAGCCGGGGAAAGCCTAGGCAGTACCATCTCAAAGGGCACCTCCTGGTGCTGATAGGCTTCGGCCACCACGTCTTTTACCTGTTCCAGCAAGCCGTCAAAAGTCATGTCATCGGAGATGTGGACGCATAGAAGAACGGTATTGGCCACGAAGCCTATCAGGCGTTCCATCTCCGGCCGCTCCCGGTTCGCCATGACGGTGCCGATCGGAATCGTGGAGTGCTTCGTGAACCGATGCATGAGATAGGAGTAGATCGCAAGCAAGAGCATGAACAGGGTTACGCCCGAGCGGCCCGCTTGGTCCAGGGCCAGCGAAGTCAAGCGGGAATCCACAATTCGTTCGATCGTGTTCCCGGCGTAAGAGCGGGTTTGCGGCGGCGGCAGATCCGGCTGAATTTGCAAGACCGGCAGCGGTTCCGCCAAGGTTCGTTGCCAATACTCCGCCAGTGTCCACAACCGGGAGGAAGGGTCCTGTTCCAAAGAAGCTTGCCATATTACATAATCGGAATAAGAGACCTGACGAGAGCCCGGCCTGACTCCCCCGCTATTCTCCCCTTCGTACATCTCCATCAGTTCTCTGACAAACACCTCTACGGACCAGCCGTCGGACATAATGTGATGCATCGATACCACGAGCGTATGCTCCTGCTCTCCGCCCACAATAAGGGACAGCCGCAGACACGACTCATTCAGGAGATCGAACCGCGTATTCGCTTCCCGCCGAATCCATTCCTTTCGCTTCATGACTCGATCCGCTTCATCCCAACCGCTCATGTCTATCATTTGCAAATCCGGGTTATACGGCTTGATAATATACTGATAAGGTTCCCCGTCCATGATCCCGAATCGTACGCGCAGCGCTTCATGCCGTTCGATCAGCCGACGCAGGCTGTCCCGCAGCTTCTCAAGATGGAACATTCCTTCGAAGGAGAGGGAAAAGGTGTGTGTATAGAAGGGACTGCCAGGTGCAATCATGTGCAAAATCCATTGGCTCTTTTGTTTGAGGGTAAGCGGCAGACGGCCGCCTTCCCGTGCCTGTGCCGTGATCGCCGTGCCATTGTCCAGCCGCTTCGCCTGCTTCATGGCCTGAAGCAGACCGGCAACCGACGAATTGTGAAAGAATTGGCGGGGCGATACGGCAACCTCATATTGGGAAGCAATCATGGACAGCAGCTTCGACATGCGGAGCGAGTCGCCGCCCAGTTGAAAAAAATCATCTTGCTCCGATACATGCGAGACTCCCAGTAGTTTTCGGTAGCATTCAAGCAGAAAACCTGCGGCTTCGCGGCCGGCATCCTTTTCCTCCGCATCCGTTGGTTGCCGGTACACTTCGATCCGGCCCGGGCTGGCCTGCAGTTCCTTCAGACCGTTCCGGGCGGTGACATAAATCGCGGACTCCGTACACCGCCTATCTTCGGAGGAATAATAGATCGCAACGATTCCCTGTCCTTCTGTTATGTCCATCGCAGGCTCTGGCTGTCCGTGCTTCGAAGCAGCCGCAGCCATGGCGGCAAGTCCAGATTCCCCAAGCAGCCTGTGTTGCTGGAGGCGATACTCGAGCAATGAATCGATGGTGTCCGCAAGCTCATCGAAATGTCCTTCCAGCAGCTCGTCCACGAGCTGCCGCCGCTGAACTTTGCCGGTAGGTGTGCGCGGGAACTTCTCCTTGCTGACCGGAATAATATAACGCGGATTGACGCCGAACTGCCGGGAAATGATTCCTCTGAGCTCCTGGATCATCAACAGCGTCAGCTCCATGTCGTCATCCATGGGCGAGAAGAACAGCACCAGCTGATCATTCCCTTCCTCTCCTCCGGGCAGGCCGGCCGCGGCAGTATAGGCGGGATCGATTCCATAAGCTTCCGCCAGAGCAGACTCGACCTCGAAGTTATATACGTTTTTGGCATTTACAATGAGAACGTCCTTCTCCCTGCCTGTCAGCGTCAGCTGGCCGTCTTGCATGAAGCCGAGATCTCCGGTCTCGAACCACCCTTCGGCGTTGAAGGCATCTCTGGTCGCGGATTCATTCTTGTAATAACCGTCAATGATCGTCTCCCCTTGCAGTTGAATCCGGCCCACACAGCCTTCCGGGAGCACTTCCTCATCCTGATCGACAATGCGAAGCGTGACGCCCGGAATCACCGTCCCAATCTCGGCGAAGGCGACGCTGTCCTTGGACTCGCCCGCGCGGGCAAACGCCAGCTCCCCCGTCAAAGACTCCTTGTGAACATAGCGGACGCCAGCAGATGTAGACGGGTCGAATGCTGTATTGAAGCATAAGCTTCCCGAGAACTCGGTCATCCCGTAAGCGGGAACAATACTTGCCGCAGACAGTCCGCAGGGTGACAACCGTCGCAAAAAAGCTTGCGCCGTCTCCACCGAAATAGGCTGTCCCACATTCAAGATGATGCGGACAGAGGATAAATCCCGGCCGCCGATGTCAAGGCCGTCACCCAATTGGTTAATTTGGCTATAGCCGAAATTGGGCGACCAGGTAAAAGTAACGCGATGCTGTTCCATGTCATCGAGCCACGACACGGGAGAAGCCAGGAAGCGATCCACCGAGCCCAGGACCTGTTCACTGCCGATGACTACGCCCAGGATATGATTGGTGAGCAACCCTCCCGCATGATACAGAGGCATCCAGTTCAGCGTGACTTCATCCGCGGTCAGTCCCAAATGCTGCCGAATGCCAAAAATATTCGAAAGCACCTGCGAATGCCGATAGCTTATACATTTAGGAGTGCCCGTGGTGCCGGATGTAAACAGATACAGCGCAGGATCGCCCGGTTCGGCGGAATGCCGATTCGCTGCCGGTTCGTGTGGAAGCAACTGCTCTGGAGACAGGATCTTCCAGTCGATGCCCGGATTCACTGCCGCCGCTGCGAGTGGATCATCGCTTATGATGAGAGGCCGCTCCAGCAGCCTCCAGACCTGTTCGAGCTTGCCTCGTTCCGCATGTTCCGGGGGCAAATGCAAGGCGGGTCTCAGCGGAGCCGGCATGAATCCGCCCAGGACGCAAGCCCAGAACAAAGGCACAAAGCGGTCAATGCGCTCCACCTGAAGGAGGACGGCATCCCCCGGAGCCAGGCCGAGGTGGGTCAACCCTCCAAGCATGCGCTCCGCCTCATGCCGTAATTGCGCATAGCTCGATGTCCGCTCTTCACCGGGGCGCGATTTATAATGAAGCTTCCTATCCGGATACCTTCGAACGGTGAGCTCGAAAGCTTCGGCCAATGTCCGCGGATCGCCATGCTGCCGCTCGAGGGGGCTGCCTATCAAAATCGATTGTGGGGATTGGGGATGCCGGGGGCGGATCTGATTCCGCCTCCGCGCATGTGACAATTGAAAATGCCCTTGTTGGTTCAACACGAAGGATGCAGGGGGGCGAGCAGCAAGATCATCCCGAATAATCGGAGGCGGCTGTTTCTCATGAATGAAAACTTTTACATTTTTTATTGGGTGCGTGCGGCGAATCCGATCCTCGAGCCAGGTGTGAATCGTCATATAATATAGTTCCTCCCTTGTATTACACAACGCTTAGTTCATTCATGGCGCGATCGAGATTGTCCTGAAGCATCTTCACGGGAATCCAGCCTCTTACACTGTTAATGAGCCACATGTGAGATGCCTTGGAAATGTCGCTGATGGCGAGCGTTCGTTCCGTCACTGTCCCAGCAGCGATAAGCTCGCTGCGCAGCGTTCCGGCCAGCAGTCCGCTGTCCTGCGGCGGCGTGTATTTCGTGCCGTTCAACTCGAGGACGAGATTGCCGGTCGTAAATTCGGTGAGCTCGCCCTTCTCATTCCACAGCAATACATCATATGCGTCCCCTTTTTGTTCATAGTGCTGGGCGTATGCCGTCCGATTCGTTGTTTTGTGATACAAGAACCGGTCGGAAGAGGACACCGGCGAAGAAGCAAGCACGGCCTTCGCGGGGCCTTGCCGTTCGGCAATCGGTTCGCTCTGAACGGTAATCCGGCCCGTTCGGGATAAGAGCAGCCTGACTTTGCGCACACCAGCCGTGAATTCATGCGCATGCTGGAGCAGGGCCTGTCTGAGTGCATCCTGGTCGGCCTGGAAATCAAAATAAACGGCGGAATCGGCCATCCGGGCAATATGCTGATCCAGAAGCTGATAGACGCCATTCTCCAGGCGGATCGATTCCAGCAGTTCAAAATCCGGCCTGACTTCTGTGAGCATCAGCGCCTTGGTTCTCGCTTCCTGGTATTCATCCGCGGCCGTGGAATCCCATGTTATCCCCCCTCCGACTCCATATTCAGCCACGCTGCTTCTGTGATCAATCCATACGGTTCGTATCGCGACGTTGAATACCGCCGAGCCGTCAGGACGGATGAGCCCTATGGAACCGCAATAAATCTCCCTCGGCGCCTCCTCCAGCTCGCAGATTAGATTCATGGTGCTGATCTTCGGCGCTCCCGTGATGGAACCGCAAGGAAACAAGGCGGCAAAAATATCATCGATACCGATACCAGGCATCGCCGCCGCTGTCACGGTGGATGTCATCTGAAACAAGGTGTAGTACTTTTCAATCTCGAACAGCTTCGGTACCCGGACAGAGCCGGCTTCGGCAATCATGCCCAAATCATTGCGCAGCAGATCGGTAATCATCACATTTTCGGCCCGGTTTTTCTCCGACTGGCGAAGCCATTCAGCGAGCTGTTCATCTTCCTTCACCGTAAGTCCGCGCTTTGCGGTTCCTTTCATGGGGCGCGTTTCCAGGTGATTTCCGTTTTTTCTGAAAAAAAGTTCGGGCGAAGCGCTGAGAATACTGAAGTCCCCCACCTGCAGCATCGCTGAATAATTGGCTTGCTGCGCCTTGCATAATCTCGTGTAGAAGGCATAGGCATCTCCTTCGAATTGCGAACGGAGACGCATCGTATAATTGACTTGGTAAGTATCTCCTCTGGCTATGGCTTCATGTATCTTATGTATATTGTCATGATAACTTGGTTCGCTAACCGCAGGTTCCCACCCCGAGAGCCGGTAATCGCCCGCACCTGCCGGTTCTCCGCCGAGCGTGTATCCGCTGAATATCCCGAACCATGCCAGCGGCATCACGGTGTTGCGATGTACAGAAAAGACCGGATCAAAGGCGGGAGCCGCCTCGTACGACACGTAGCCTGCCGCGTAGTAGCCCCGGCCGGCCCATTCCTCTGCTCTCCGCAATGCGTCCCTGACTTCATTCCGGTTCCAGGCCACAATCATTTCAACCGGATCCGAAAAGAACTTGCGCTCTATGCCGTGATCCGCATCTGCAAAATCAAACAGGATATAGGGGGATGCTTGTCCCTGCTTCATCATGATGAACCCTCCTTTGTCTCTTCCCTGAATACGACTGAAGAAAGTTAGCAAGAATGTGCTTGCCGTACGGCGTAATAATGGATTCGGGATGAAATTGGACTCCTTCCACGGCATATTCCTTATGTCGAAGTCCCATTACCTCCCCCTCGCTCGTCCAAGCCGTAACCTCCAGCGGCTCGGGAACATCTGGCTCGACAATCAGGGAGTGATACCTCGCCACCGTAAGCGGATTCGGCAGGTTATGGAACAGCGTCTGGCCGTCATGCACAATATCTGATGTTTTGCCGTGCATAAGCTGACTTGCAGAAGCGACTGTGCCGCCAAATGCCTGTCCGATGGCCTGATGGCCGAGACAAACGCCAAGAATCGGGATCTTGCCCGCAAAATACCGGATCGCCTCAACCGAGATCCCTGCATGATCCGGATTCGATGGTCCCGGCGAAATCACAATATAACCCGGTGACAAGGCTTCTATCGCTTCCAATGTTACAGAATCATTTCGATAGACCTGGACGGCCTGTCCCAGCTCTGAAAAGTACTGTACCAGGTTGTAGGTAAACGAATCAAAATTATCAATCAGCACAAGCATATAATTCCTCCATCATTCGTATTGAACTGCCACCTTGGATGTGGAGAAAATGGAGACAGGAGTGTTCCTGTTCTTCTGTCGCGGCATATGTGCAGATTCTTCAACAAGGCCGGATTCGACGGAGACGGCATGGCCGCAGTGCACCTCGCCGGCAGGGCGGGCTGGATCTGCGGGGAACCCGCTTAACTCTCCTCCTCTGGAGAGAACGGCTCCCGCCCCAGATGAGGATGCTTGGCGCGCTTCCGGTTCGGCGTGCTCCCAGGCTCGCAGCCTGGAGAAGTTGAACGCTCGCTTCTTATGAGGATATTCATGGGGTTACGATGCGGTAGGGTGTGACGATGCAGAAATAAAAGAAAATATTCCACTTGAGCAATATTATATTAATAAAATTGCAAAAGTGTCAAATCTTCCAATCGCGAACTTAGCCGCGCCCCTATCATCCGTCCCGTCTCTGTCTTCTCTTGATCGCCATGTTAAAATCGATGACCGCAAACTGCTATTCAGATGTTTAAAGATACACTCGCCCTGCCTGGATTTTTTACGATCCGCTCCTTCCTTCACGCTCTGAATCAACTCTTGTATTATGGTCTGATCGGAAAACCTGAACTTCGAGTGAAAAGGTGTTCAAAAAGACGAAGAACCTCTAAAGCCAGCGCTCGGGAGGTTCTTCTGCATTATTGGGTTTTAGGTGTGAACATCTTGGTGGCGTATCTTTTCATCCTTATGAGATACATAACTATGCAGCATCATTCCCAGCATGATGACGAACATGCCGCACCAAGATAACATAGAGGGAAGCGGAGAAGCCAATAACGCGATCTCTCCGATAACGGCAAAAAGCACTTCCATCGATTGAGTCGCTTCCACGGCGGCCAGCTTTGGCATATCTCCTCTGACCATATCAGTCGCTTGAAAAAACAATACCGTCGCGATGACCCCTGAGAAAACAGCGACGAGTACAGATTGTATCGTTTGCTCTTGGCTTGGCGCTCCCTCTACAAAAAAACCATACAAGGACAGTAAAAACCAGAATGGCAAGCTGGCCAATGTCATTCCAAGTACCCGCTGATAAGCATCCACACGGTCTCCGCATATCTCCATCATCTTGCGATTACCGAGCGGATAGGCAAAGGAAGCGACAATGACAGGCATAATCCCCAATAAAATATCTTTGGCCGAAAGAAATCGGGCTTGCTCCACTTGCATCATCATAATCCCGAGAAGAACGACAAAGGACATGGCCAATCCTTTAAACGGAATTTTGTTTCTTTTCTTCATGAGTCCATCCGGTGTCTGCATGGTCTCCGTGAACAGCGGAGCCAATAAAGAACCTGATATGATTGTCATTTGCCACGTTCCGGCAATCACCCATCCTGGCGCATGCGCGGCCGCAAAGCACAAGGGAGCATAGAAGAGGCCAAACCCTACAAAGCTCCATAAAAACCATGTCCCGGGATTTTCCTTCATCACTTGCCATAACGGCCGCAATCGCTTCCTGCTGATCACAAGAAGCAGCAGGAATGGAACCATAAATATAAATCGCAGCGAAGCGCTCCATACCCAGCTTCCGCCTGATAGTTCCATGGCCCGATTCAGTATAAAGGTAAACGCAAAAAAGAAAGCCGCACAAATCCCCAACAAAATCGGACGAAGATTACCTGCTTCAATCTGTTTCATAAGTTAATATCTCTCCAAGACTTAACCAGTTCTGTTCCACAAGACGAGCTGCCGCTTCTGCGTCTTTCTTTTTACAAGCTTCTATAATTTGCCGATGCTGTTCCACTGACTCGAGACCCTTTACAGAGGCAAATTGAGAAATTTCAAGACGCTGAATTTTGGATATGCATGAATCCACAACATAACGGGCCGTCTTACACTCGTATCTGTTGTCCATATGTTTAAAGTGAAGGAATCCTCCTTTTGGTTCCGTTCTTCTTCTCTGGAACCCACAATAGCCGCCAGCCGGCTTGGGGATGCACCGCCAGGAAGTCGCCGTCGATCGTGGTCCCGATCGCCACGCACTGGCGAAGCTGCTCCCGGGCGATCGGGCTGGCCTCCTCATGCTCCCACAGATCATATTCGGCGAACGGCGGCAGTACGTCCGGATCGGGCGCCTGAATGCAGAACCATCCCCGGTATGTGCCTTCGCCGTATTGTTGAAGAAACCGGCTGTACCCGCCGGGAAAACGACGCGCATGTCTTGCCCGGCCTGACGAATCACGCCGGAGGGAACCGGAACCGATCGTTGAGATACGATATACATGTTCGAACCGCCTTTTCTATGGAAGTCTTTTGGCCTATTTTTATATCATACCAAGTCTCGCCTTGTTTTCGATGCGTCTCGGGAACTAAGCTGGGGAAATCTGCCGCTTGATTTCCGCAGGGAGAGGTGCACAATCACGCAGCAACCCCTTCCGCAACGCTGCGAAAGGGGTTCGTTTACAAGTTGGCTGTCGGAACGAGATGCCGCCAGCGGCACTGCTCCGGTCTCGTCACAACTCCAGCTTCTTTGCCTTTTCCTTAATATAATCGGCCGTTCGGAGCGCCAATGACATGACCGTGTTCGTCGGGTTGCCGGCGCCGGATGTGACGAAGATGCTCGCGTCACAGATGAACAGATTGGGAATATCATGGGTTTGTCCATAGGAATTGACGACCGAGCTCTCCGGATCATTTCCCATGCGGCAGCCCCCCATCATATGGGCGCTGTCGGGAATGACGAATTCGACCTTGCCGCCCGCGGCATCGAGAATCGCCTTCATGTTCGCGACCGCATGATCGATGAGCTTCCGATCGTTATCGCCGTAACTGAAGGTGACCTTGGCGCGGGGCAAGCCATGCTCGTCTTTTTCATCCGTCAACGTTACCCGGTTCTCCGGATGGGGCAGCACTTCGCCGACCAGCGTCACTCTTCCATAATAGTTGTAATCGAGCAGCGTCTCCCTTAGCCGTTCCCCCCACATCGGGCCTCCCTCGGCCTTCGAGATCCCGCTCGCGAATTCGACCGGCCTCGCCCCGTGAGCATGAAGGGTATACCCGCGCACGAAATTATTGTTCGGGTCGGTCCGGTAGAAATCCTGGGTCGTGGCCAGCACCGGAGTGCCTTTATACAGTCTGATTTCGTTGTCGAATTTGGCATAGACGTCATGGCTGCTGTGCACCATGACGGCCTTCCCGACCCAGCCGCTGCGGTTCGCCAGCCCGTCGGGGAATTGCGCGGTCGCCGAGTTGAGCAGAAGACGCGGCGTCTCGACCACGTAGGCGGACAAGATGACGAGCTTCGCTTTTTGCTCATAAGATTTCCCTTCATGGATGAAAGCGACTCCCTTCGCCTTCCCGTCAGGGCTCATGATGACCCGGGTTACCATGCAGTCCGCCAAGACCTCGGCCCCTGCCTTGATCGCCTTCGGAATATGAACGATGAGCGTGCTGAACTTGGCGTCCGGCATGCAGCCTTGATTGCAGAAGCCCCGGTTGATGCAAGGGGGACGGCCCTCGAACGGCGCGGACAGAATCGCGAGCGGAGCCACAGAGGAGCGGATGCCGAGCTTGTCGCAGCCGTTCATGAACATGTACGCGTTCGGGCTGAGGGGCTCCCTCTCCGGATAGGGATACGGCCCATGGTAGTTGCCCCACGGAAAATGCTTCGGCCCGGATACGGCAATTTCCTTTTCGGTTCTCGCATAGTACCTTTCCAGGTCGTGATATCCGATCGGCCAATCCTCCGCGACCCCATCCAGCGTCCTCGCCCGGAAATCCGCCTCGTGGAACCGCAAAAACACCGCCGTAAAATGAACGGTTCCGCCCCCGACCCCGCGGCCGGAATTGTTATGGCCCATCGTCAAGGGATCCTTTCCGTCCACGATCCGGGTATCCTGCCATCCCAGATTCCTCATCGCGAGCTCATCGCTCGCAAAATCCTTCTGCGGATCTCGGAACGGCCCGGCCTCGAGGACAACCACGCTCATCCCCGCTTCGCTTAATTCTTTGGCCAGCACGCCGCCTGCGGCGCCCGCGCCCACGATGACGACATCCACTTCTTCGTTCGCGTATTTTCGGTTCATCATTGTTCCGGCTGAGCCTCCCATGGATCCAATTGTCCCATCTGCGTGCGGACATATCCCCGCGGATAGGCCGGACCGGCGTATCCGATGTCGGACCATACCTTCGGGTGAGAATAGTACGCTTCGACCGTCAGATTCAGCAGCTTCCTGAACAGTTCGACTTGCGGTATGCCGGTCCATGCTTTTTTCGGCTTGGCGGCGGATTGGCTCATGTCCTGCAAATATTGCCTCTGGATGTCCGCGTCCAGGTCCGCAAAAGAGGCGGAGTGCAAGGCTTGGGCCGCTTGCTCCAGCGCCAGGAGTCCCGTCCGAAGCAGCTTCGGCGCTTCGGGAACGCCCGCCTTGCGCTGGCTCTCCCCTGGGGAGCGATGCATCGTGCGGTCGATGTGGACAAGCACGTAATCGAGCGCTTCCGGCGTCTCATCGTCTACGAGCAGCGAGGCGATGCGCCGGATCATGCCGGCCTCGGGCGGCGTAAAAAAGTGCAAAGCATTGTTCGGCTTGACGCGGGACATCACGATGGTCTGCGTATGGTCATCCCATTCATGCCGTTCCTTCATCACATCAAAAGACGGATAATGACTATGCCGTGCCATCGGTCATCCCACCTTCCAGTACATCGCAATCAATCCTAGCGCGCTTAGCGCGGAGAACATCAGCGGGAGAATGACGGGCGGACCAATCATGAAGTTGCGCAAGGCCCATCCCCCGACCCGAACCCCTACTCCCCGGAAATGAAAATAAAAGCCAATCAGGCCGGATATCAGGCCGAGCCACATCAGCACCTGGAACAGAGCGGCAAGCCAGTCCCGGTTATACCAGGTCAACACGATCCCCGCCAGGAAGAACACGGGAGACAGCAACACGGGCACCCACATCGCTTTGTGGTGAAAGTTTTGGCGATAATGAAACATTGTCACCTGAACGCTCATCAAGAGAAACGCCAGACTGACAAACAAAATGAGAACTCGATCCATCGACCATGCAGACCAATTCATGCAGCGACCCCTTTTGTCAAATTTTCGTAATTTTCAATTCAATTATTTCCGGCATCATGACCGGATATTCCTGCTTGGCGCTGCGGGACCTGCGGCATAACACTTCAAGCTCCCGTCCGCCCAAGGCTTCGGGGAGCTTTACAGAACACGGATTGCCTTATTTCACCCGCCGCCCGTCGGCATCCTGCTGCAAGCCCCGCAGGTTCGCATACAATCCCGCTCGGGCAACCCGTTCGGGATGCGAGCCTTCCTCGGCGAGCCGACCCTGGTCAAGCACCAGGATCGGCGCGTTTTTCAGCAAAGCCCGGGCAATCGCGGGCTGACCAGAATGTAAAACAGGCTATAAGGCGTTTTGAAAATATCCGTAACTCGTAACGAACGATACTGGGCAACGGCCTGCTTGAAGGTCAACAAGGTATCCGCGGCCATGCCGAATATCTTTACGGCAGGCACCCCTCGGACATATTCCACGCCGGTCGCATTCATCTCTTCCGCCGCGAATCTGGCCGCCCGCGCTTGCAAAAAGTCGGGCCTGCAGCCAGAAACCGATGCCGATCGGCCCAAGCAGCACGAGTGCCATCCGCCAATCGAGCCAGAATAAACAACCGATCAGCATCAGCGGGATCACGACGGACAAGTCACGGTCTATTTCTCCGCATTCGCTGCTTCCGCCGCTCCCTTGCTTGCGCCCAGCTTCGCCCCGCCGACAAGCAGCGTAACGGCCATCAGCAGCACTAAGGCAGCGACCGCCGCAAAGGGCAGATGCTTATCCAGCTGGTACAAGCTCGTGCTCGCGATCGGGGCGATTACGGCGGAGATGCCGGAGACCGATCCGACGAGCCCCGCTACGCCGCCTTGCTGCTCGGGGGCCACCGCTAGCGAGGAAGCGGACATGAAGCCCGGCATCATCAGCCCGGTTCCGATACCGAACAAGAAGAAGGCCGCGTAAAAGCTGACGAGCCCAATGACGAACAGGAAGAGCAGCATGCTGAGGATGAGCAGCGCCGATCCAATCAGAATCAAGGGCTGGGGCTGCGATTTCGGCTTTTTCATCTGGATGCCCTGGGTCACAATCATCGCCACCCCGCTCACCATCAAGCCCATGGACACCATCCGCGCGGTCTCCTGCGTCGTCATCGACAACTGATCCTGAAAATAGAAGCCGCCGATCACTTGCAGGGTGACGATGCTGAGCATCGTCGCCAGTCCGGCGAACAGATAAAGGCGAAGACCGCGTTGGAACGGGTTCACCTTCGGCGGCTTGGCCTGAATCTTCGCCTTATGCGCCGGAATCAGCAGCAGGGCGACCGCCATCGCGACAAGCGGCAGCAGCGCGCCAATATACAGCGGCCAGATCAGGCCGATAATCGCGAACGCTCCGGCAATCGCCGGGCCAAGCACGAGGCCCATGCCATTGGCGGCCCCGATCAGAGCCATTCCTGCCGAGCGGCCCTGCTCATCCGTGATGTCCGCCATATACGCCTGCGCGGCGGAGGGAACGGCCGGAATGAACAGGCCGACCAGCCCGCGCGCCACGATGAGCAGCGCGACCAGCAGCCCGCCGCCGATCAGCCCGGACAAGCCGGCATACATCGTCGCCGTGAACAGCACATAGCTGATGAACATGCCGAGGAAGCCAAGCAAAATGACCGCCTTCCTTCCCCGCACATCGCTATATCTGCCCCACACCGGCGCCATCACGGCCATGGCAACCGATCCGAGCGAAATAATCAACCCTGAATGCGTCTCGCTCAGTCCCAACTCGCGAATCAGCGGAGGCATCACAGGGGCGATGATCATTAACCCGACCATCGCCACGAACACGCTAAAAAATATACTGAATCGAACTCGATTCACCTTTGCATCGTTCCTTTCCCCATTTTTCTCCCATTTTTCTATGCACAGTCATGCTTCCATCGCTGCTTAACATGGCGCGCTCCCTTTCATGCTAGGCGAGAATTCAGAGGCCAGCCACCGATGAACGGATTATGTCTGCCTCAAAACGGATTATTTGTACGGTTCCCATATCCACGGCCAGGATCAAAAAAAGAACCGACTCTGCGGCAGCGGCCGTACAAGTCGATTCCTAGTCGCCGCGTACAAGTCGATTCCTGGTTTTCTTTATTATCTTTCTTTTTTGTTCATCATCTGCGCCCTTGCGCTATTGAGCAGCCTCACCAGCGCGATAATATCTTCCTCAGCCGTCTCATAATTCGTGATGCAAGCCCGCAGCGCCGGTTCTTGGTTCATGTCGTATACGGATATCCATGCCTGTCCCGAACGCACTGCCTCTCCACAGATGAACGAGACGAACTTCGCTCGGCTCTCTTCCGGGACGCGGATGTCCGTAAAGCATACGACGGGCAGCACGGTATCATTGACGACCGTCCAATTCGAGCGCGTCAGCTCCTGACGCAAGCGGTTCCCCATCTCGGCCTGGTGCCGCACCACCCTGCGGTAGCCTTCCCAGCCCGCCGTCGCCAGCGATAAGTACAATTTCAAGCCGATAAATCTCCGCGACCATTGAATCGAATGGGTGAACGGATCGACTCGATCCAGGCCAGCCCCTTCCTTCGGCATATAATCGGCCGTGATGCTGAACGCTTGATGCAAAACCTCACGATGACGCGTCAAATACATCCCTGCTCCCATCGGAACAGACATCCATTTATGCGCGTCGAAGGTAATCGAATCGGCCCGCCGAATGTCACGAAGCTGCTCCATCAGTTCTGGCGCGAACACGCAGGCTCCGCCATATGCCGCATCCACATGCAGCCACAGTCCTTCATCTTCCGCGACATCCGCAAGTTCGCCAATCGGATCGATCGCCCCGGCTCCGGTCGTTCCCCCCGTCGCGATGAGGAGACACGGAGCATATCCGGCGGCGCGATCCGCCGCGATCTGCCGCTGAAGCGCATGGACATTCATGCGCAATTGCGAGTCCGCCGGAATGATGCGCAGCGAATCGGTACCCAGACCGCATGAACGCGCAGCCTTCACCAGGGAATGGTGGCTCTCCGCAGATGCGTACATCACGGGCTGCGCCTTGAGCGACCTCAGCCCTTCCTTGCCATAGGACGGAAAATGATGAATCAATGCGGTCAGCACGGCCGTCAGATTGGCCTCCGCTCCCCCCGTCGTAAATGTCCCGTCTGCCGCCTCGGCGGAATAACCGAATTGGGCGGCGATTTCTTTCAGCACGTATTGCTCGATTTCGACCGCTATGGGCGCATGACTCCACGCCGCAAGCTGCGGATTGAACGCCGCGGTGACCATGTCCGCCATAATTCCCATGTAGTTGGGCCGAGGATTATACAGCCCGAAATACCGGGGATGCGGCGTATGTACCTGGAATCGGGTTAATCCCTCCACAATATGATCAATCGCCTCTTGCGCGCTGACGGGATGCTCGAACGATAATCTCTGCGCAAACGAAACGATCGCATCCACATCTAGCTCAGGCGAGACTCGGACTCCGCCGACGCTCCCCATATAGTCATTGATTCGTTCCAGCAGTTCCTCTCCGATGCTCATTCGCTCTTCCCTGTCCAAATCCAGATTGAATTTTTTCGTTGTCATCTCCAAAACGCTTCCCCTCTGCGTCGTAATGTTGAATTCCTGTGCCGCTTCCGAGTATACACCCGCAGTCATCCGCAGGGACTTGTTTTCGAATAAAACCGCAATATATCGAAACTAGAGAGTGAGGAGCGGTAAGTTTTCATCTCGCTGCGACAGTTTCATACAGCAAGTCGATAAGAAGGAAGAAGCACAAAAGCACATGAGAGGGTTGGTGGTTCGATTGACCCAAAAAGTAGACCATAAACCAATTGAAGGCATTAAGCAGTTGCTTTAGCGATATAATGTGAAGAAGACGGACGTAAGGGAAACCAAGGAAATGAGGGATGAATGGTGACGAAGGGAATCATTTTTGATACAATTTTTGCAGGATGGCTATTAAATGATGACAATATCCAAGGCCGGTGTGTTTTACCGTAGAGCAATGATAATTCCTGCAGGATATTTTGTGAAATATTGTGCATAGACAAGCTCCATGGTATTATGTGAAAATAGATAACAAATCACTTGGCGTAAATTTCATGGACGAGAAGAGTAGGCTATGAATCCCGATCCCCAGAGAGTTGGCGTATGCTGCAAGCCAACGTTCGGCTCATAACTGAAGGTCATCTCCGAGAAGCGCGGCTGAACTCGAGTAAGCTGCGACGGACTTCCACCGTTATCTGGAAATCGTATGGCATATCAATACGTGTTGAGCTGCATGGTGCGGGAACGATAAAATTCCGCGCCGTGAAAATGGGTGGTAACGCGGATCATAATCCGTCCCTGTGGAGGGGCGGATTTTTTTGCGTTTTGGGTGCAAAAGCGTCAAGAAATCTAGGGGGAAGAAAAGATGAAATCACTATCGAAAAGCCACGTATTTTTCGTGGGACTCATGCTTTTTTCGTTATTTTTTGGCGCGGGGAATTTAATCTTTCCGCCGATTTTGGGGCAGCAGGCGGGAGACAACTTCGCCGTCGCCATACTGGGCTTCATTGTGACCGGCGTTGGCTTGCCGCTGCTCGCCGTCATCGCGATTGCCATGACGGGCCGGGACGTGCAGCATCTCGCAGGCCGGGTGCATCCGAAGTTCGGTATCCTGTTTGCCATTATCGCCTATTTGTCAATCGGTCCTTTCATGGGGATTCCGCGCGTAGCTAATGTGTCCTTCGAGATGGGAATGCGTCCCTTTCTGCCCGAGCCTCTTCAACCAAACGGTTGGGTGCTTCTGGCTTATACGCTCGCGTTCTTTATTCTCGTCTATTGGCTCTGCTTGAATCCATCGAAATTGGTGGCTCGCATCGGGAAGATTCTTACGCCCTTGCTGCTCCTATCCATCGCCGCACTCTTCATCTCCGCGATGGTGAGCCCGCTTGGAGAAGCGCAGCCTGCGGTACAGGAATATGCGACGTCTCCCGGCGTCAAAGGATTTATGGAAGGTTATTTGACGTTGGATGCAATCGCCGCGCTCGCGTTCGGCATCATCGTCGTCAATGCAATCCGCGATCAAGGCGTTAAGGACAAGCGCGCGATTACGAAATCCGCCGTTCAAGCCGGCGTCATCGCGGGCGCGGGCTTGTCGCTCGTCTATGCGGCGCTGGGATGGCTCGGAGTGACAAGTGTTACCGAATTCGGGTATGCGAAAAATGGCGGGCAGCTGTTGACGCAAATCGTCCAGAAACTATTCGGACAGTCCGGATTGCTCCTATTGGCCGTCATCGTTACACTTGCCTGTCTGACGACCTGCATCGGATTGGTATCCGCATGCAGTCAGTATTTTTCCACCTTATTCCGCAGGCTCAGTTATAGTCAAGTCGCGTTCCTGACTTGCGCAGCGGGCTTGTTGGTAGCCAATCTAGGGTTGAATACCATTCTGTCGGTATCTGTTCCGGTGCTGCTGGTCATCTACCCTGTCGCTATTGTGTTACTTTTGATGTCCATGGGCCACCGCCTCTTCGGCGGGCGCCCGTCCGTCTATGCCGGCGCGCTAATCGGCACCGTGCTCATTAGCTTATTTGAAGGGTTGAAGGAGGCCAACGTCCCGGTAGAACAGGTTACGGAGTGGCTCAAGCATCACCTCCCTTTGTATAAGCAGGGAATCGGCTGGGTCATTCCGGCGGTGGCAGGCGGGATTATCGGCTGGCTGATTGGTTGGGCAATCAGCGCGATTAAGAATCGCGGACAGGCCGGCGCCCCGGCTTCGCAATACAAAAAGTAAGTTGCAGCAGTCATCCAAATACAATACAGCAGCTTCTCACAAAGCCGGCGCCATGCCGGCTTTTTTGATTTTGACATGCGGCGGGTTCCCTTTTTGACTTGTTGAGTGCGGGTGGCGGCGTGGGCGTGGGCGTGGCGGGACGCGGGGAAGTAGATTCCTGCATTTATACATCATTTTTGGCTATTTTAGCTTCTAGGCAGCGGAATTCCTGCAAATCTGCATCATTTTCGGGGATCTTCTCTTCTTTTTAAGCGATCATCCTGAAATTGCTGCACTTTTGCAGGATTCCCTCTTAGCTGCAGACGTGATCATGAGAATACTGCAGATTTGCAGCATTTTTGAGCGCTCTGTCACTGTTCCAATTTGGATTTGGCGTGCGGCGGGTTCCCTTTTTGACTTGTTGAGTGCGGGTGGCGGCGTGGCGGGACACGGGGAAGTAGATTCCTGCATTTATACATCATTTTTGGCTATTTTAGCCTCTAGGCATCGGAATTCCTGCAAATCTGCATCATTTTCGCGGATCTTCTCTTCTTTTTAAGCGATCGTCCTGAAATTGCTGCACTTTTGCAGGATTCCCTCTTAGCTGCAGACGTGATCATGAGAATACTGCAGATTTGCAGCATTTTTGAGCGCTCTGTCACTGTTCCAATTTGGATTTGGCGTGCGGCGGGTTCCCTTTTTGACTTGTTGAGTGCGGGTGGCGGCGTGGCGGGACACGGGGAAGTAGATTCCTGCATTTATACATCATTTTTGGCTATTTTAGCCTCTAGGCATCGGAATTCCTGCAAATCTGCATCATTTTCGCGGATCTTCTCTTCTTTTTAAGCGATCGTCCTGAAATTGCTGCACTTTTGCAGGATTCCCTCTTAGCTGCAGACGTGATCATGAGAATACTGCAGATTTGCAGCATTTTTGAGCGCTTTGCCGCTGTTCCAAGCTAGGGAACCGGAATTCCAGCAACTTGAAGCCGCAGCGATGCAGAGCTAAGCAGGGTGCATGAGTGTGCAGCACGAATCGCGGTTCTTGAACTCTGCAGGCCACACGGGCGCAGTCAGCCCGCTTCTCGTACTCTGCAAGCCGCACGGGCACAGTCATCCCGCTTCTCGAACTCTGCAAGCCGCACGGGCGCAGTCATCTCGCTTCTCGAACTCTGCAGGCCACACGGGCGCAGTCATCTCGCTTCTCGTACACTGCAGGCCGCACGGGCGCAGCCATCGTGCTGCCCAGGCAGCTGTCCGCGGCACGGTATCAAAAAACACCCCCAGCAGGCTTCGTCCGTTGCCCGTGCTGAAGGGTGCCACAAACACATATGTTCGTTAGAATATCTCCGATTGCTTCACGCGATCGTTCAGCATCGCAAAGTCTTTGTCCTGCAAAGGCTCCACTTTCCCCTTCTGGTACCCGCTGCCCTTCGTCGAGAAGAAATCATGCGTGCTCGTCTCGGTGCGAATGCCGTTCAGCACGACCGGGTTGACTTCCTCTTCCGGGAAGTGTGGCTCAAAGCCAAGGTTCATGAGCGCTTTGTTGGCGTTATAGCGAATATACTTCTTCACTTCATGCGTAAGTCCGATCGCATCATACAGATGCTCCGTATACTCCAGCTCGTTCTCATACAGCTCTATCAGAAGATCTTGCACAAACCGGGACAGCTCCTGCTGCATGGCCGCGCTCTGCTTGTTGTAGATTTCTTGCGCCAGCAAGCCTACGAAGACGCCGTGAACACTTTCGTCCCGGATGATCAGCTTGATGATCTCCCCGCTGGCGACCATTTTGCCTTGTCCGGCCAAGTACAGCGGATAGAAGAAGCCGGAGTAGAACAAGAAGCTCTCCAGGAAGACGGAGGCGACCATGGCCTTGTACAGGCTGACCGGATCATTGTCTTGAATGCCTTTGTACAGACCATCGATGATCGCGGTCTTCTTCTGCAGATGCTTGTTCTCCTTCACCCAGTCGAACGTCTCGTCGATCATGGCCGTGCTGGCCACGGTCGTAAAGATCGTGCTGTAGCTCTTCGCGTGAATCTCTTCCATCGCGGCCTGGAAGATCAGAATCGCTTTTTTCTGCTTGCCTTCGACATGTTGGGCAATGACTGGCATCCCCACATTCCCCTGCTCCGTATCCAACAGCGTGAGGCCGCCAAGCACATGCATATAGGCGAGCTTCTCGTCTTCCGTCATTTTGGTCCACGACTTCAGGTCCTTCGAGATCGGAATCTCGGTATCCAGCCAGAACTGGGACGTATTTTGCGTCCACAGCATTTCCATATAATCCGATTCGGGTCGGTTCCAGTTCACTGCTTCAAAATTTTTCATCGACGAATTCTCCTTCTACATCTGCAACTTCTGCTACTAAAAAGGCTAGGCTACGAGTGATACGACGTATTCAACTTAGACGACGCAGCTCACGCACTCGTCGATTGTTTTCTTTTTCGTCCGGGTATAGTAGAGTGTCTTGAGCCCCTTCTTCTGCGCGTAGATATAGTACTTCGCCAGGTCGCGGGTCGTCAGATCATCCTTCACGAACAAGACGGTCGAAATGGCTTGGTCGACGTGGACCTGCACGTCCGCAACCAGGTCGATCAGGTTGAACATATCCATATCGTAAGCTTCTTTGTAATAGAAGTAGTTCTCATCGCTAATGTACGGCATCGGGTAGATCGTCTTGGAATCGCCGTATTCGCGCTCTTCGATGCGCTGCGTAATCGGCGCGATGGACGCCGTCGAGGACTGCAGGTATGAGATCGAGCCGGTAGGCGCGATCGCCAGGCGGTACGCATGATACAAGCCATGCTCCATCACCTGCTCCTTCAAGCGGGCCCAATCCTCGAGGGTCGGAATCGCATGCCCTTCGAACAGCTGCTGCACCCGATCCGTCTTCGGACTGAAGTCCGTATTCAGATAACGGTCGAAGTATGCGCCGCTTGCGTACTCGCTCTTCTCGAAGTCTTTGAACGTCACGCCGCGCTCCTGCGCGATCAGCATCGAACGCTCCAGGGAATAGAAATTCACCATCATGAAGAAGGTGCGAACGAAGTCTCTCGCTTCCTTCGATTCATAGGCGATCCTGTTCTTCGCCAAAAAGCCGTGCAGGTTCATCGCGCCCAAGCCGACGGAATGGAGCTCGCGGTTCGCCTTGGCCACCGAAGGCACAATGCTGATATTGCTGCGGTCGCTCACCTCGGTCAACGCATCCATCGCGCGGTGAACCGTATCGCGCATCCGTTTATTTTTCATGACGTTAACAATATTCAACGAGCCGAGGTTGCAGGAAATATCGCGATGGATCTCGTCCTCTACGCCGTAGTCGTTGATCGTGGACACTTCGCTCAGCTGCGCAATCTCGCTGCACAAGTTCGAGAACTTGACGCGTCCGATTTCTTTGAGCGCATGGTATTCATTCGTATTGTCCACGAACATAATGTAAGGATAGCCCGACTCCATCTGAATCTGCGCAATCTTCAAAATCAGGTCGCGCGCGACAATCTTCTTTTTCCGGACATTCGGATTGTCGACAAGCTCGTCGTACATCTCGCTGATGTCCATGTCGTCCAGATGTTTGCCGTACTCCTTGTACACGGTATACGGGTAGAACAAGTACATATCCTTGTCCTGCTCCACCAGCTCGAAAAACTTATTCGGCGCGACTACGCCAAGCGATAAAGTCTTCATCCGAATTTTCTCGTCGCTGTTGATCTTCTTCGTGTCGAGGAATTCATGGATGTCGGAATGGAAGACGTTCAAGTAGACGACGCCGCTGCCGTCGCGCTGACCCAATTGGTTCGCGTAGGAGAATGCATCCTCGAACAGCTTCATGACCGGCAGGACGCCGCTTGCTTTGCCGTCCAGCCCTTTGATTTGCTCGCCGGCGCCGCGGATTTTGCTCAAATTCAGGCTCACGCCGCCGCCAATCTTGCTCAGCTGCAGCGCCGAGTTGATCGAGAATCCGATCGAGTTCATCGAATCGTCCACCTCGAGCAGGAAGCAGCTGACCAGTTCCCCTCTCCGCTTCTTGCCGGCATTCAGGAAGGTCGGCGTCGCCGGCTGATACTCTTGAGAAATCAGCAACTCGGCATACTCGAACGCCTTGTCGATATCCCCGCTCGCCAGGAACAGGGAGACGACGGCCAGGCGGTCCTCGTAGCGCTCCAGGAATTTCGTATCGTCATTGGTCTTCATGGCGTAGTTGTTATAGAACTTGAACGCGCTCATGAACGACGGGAAGCGGAACTTTTTCGCGTATAAATATTCGTAGAGCCGCTTGACATCCTTGAATTCGTACTGATCGAACAGTTCCTTTTCATAGTAGTCGTTCTCTACCAGATAATGAATCTTTTCCTCAAGATTATGGAAGAATACTGTATTTTGATTGACATAGTCGATGAAATAGCTTTTCGCCGCCTCCCGATCTTTGTCAAATTGGAACTTTCCGTCCTTCTGGACCATAATTTCGTTGTTAAGCTGTATCCATTTTGGTATCAAAGTACTGGACCTCCCGAGTAAATTGTGCTACATCCTTCTTCGTGCCGCTGAGCTCGAACTTCATCAGTACGGGCACGGAATATAATCGAGAAATATGATCGGCTGCCAGTCCGTACCGGACGCCCCAGTTCATATTGCCGCTGGAAGCGACCCCTTGCAGCAAATGGCCATGCTCCTCAAGGAATTCCATCGTAGATTGAGGCACTTGTCCGAACCCTGTCGTGTACGTGATCAAAATAAAGGGTTCAGCCAGCTTCGTATCTGCGGATATGCGAACACACTCCATATCCAGCTTCTCGACAAAACGCTTCACGTTGCCAGTCTTCGAGTCGTACGCGATAAGCACGTGATCCCTCCGTCGCCTAGAAATCTTTCAAATAGAGCCGCCTGGAGTCACCAAAAAAAGCACATCTCAAAGAAAAGAGACCGAAGCCGATGGACGCGATGAACCGATGCACCGTGCCCGATTATGGCGCTTCCTTCTCCTTGCTCTTCGAAGAATGATAGAAACATAGAATCTTGGTTAGTCAGGGAACTCCACTTGCCGTTACAATATATAGTGTATGTATTGAGTTCTCCATACTATATATAGTCCGTTATTGAATAATAACCAATTTTAAGATAAATGGCAAGCCCATTTTGTCCTCGCCGGCAGGAACGAAATATGTCGGCCTGTGACAAAAAACATATCTATCGTACCACAACTGTGGCCATTATTGGTGTTCAATTTTTTTGGAATTATGCGGGATATGCTTTTATCGCGAAGGGGCTGCCTGGCAGCCGTGCAAGAGTGGGACAAGTCACCCGTTCTCCGAAAAAGTGCAATTTTCGCCGCAGAAAATAGAGCCCCTCTGGCGTATTTTCAATTTGTTTAACAAGATTAATTGATTCATAGATTTTACGCTCCATGGCGGCCGCAAAGTTGGAATTTTCCTCAGCGGAAGGATAGTTAATGGCATTAATTATATACAAAAAAACGAGCCTTTGGACGGCTCGCTCAAAGTCAGGCGCGTGCATGCTGAAAGTCAGGCGTGTTCATCTTAGAATGGCGTTTTATATCACCTCCGTGCGATTCACGTTTAGTTGACCATGTTTTCGCATACTTATATTAGGATATAAGTAAATTCTCTCTGCACAATGATGGGCTTATATTGCCGAACAATCGCTCGCATCATTCATTATACTTATCCAGGAACTAACATAGATAAAAATTTCCCGGGCAACAGTGCGAATCCGCGCCTTTCCGACAAAGGAACAGGCCGGATCCCGCAGTAGACAGAATCCGGCCTATGGCTTCTCGCTTATCGGTCGGCAGCATGCTCCCTTGGCCGCCGTCACGCCCAAGTCCCGCTGCGAAAGATGGGTTCTCTCGTTCCATCCGCCCTAATGCCATCGATGTCCATATCGGCAGAGCCGATCATAAAATCAACATGCGTGACGCTTGCATTTAACCCGGCCGCCGCCAGTTCCTCCGCGGACATCGTTTTTCCGCCTTCAATGCAGATGGGATATGGACTTCCGATCGCCAAATGATTCGAAGCATTCTCATCGAACAAGGTATGATAGAACAGCACCTTCGACTGGGAAATCGGTGAATCAGTTGGAACAAGGGCCACTTCCCCGAGATAATGGGCTCCTTCGTCCGTGGCAATGAGATTGTTCAAAATCTCTTCTCCTTCTACCGCCTTCACATCCACAATCCGGCCCTTGTCAAAGGTGAGGGTAAACCGATCAATGATTGTCCCGCCATAGCTAAGGGGCATGGTGCTTGACACATATCCGTTCACTCCGGTTTTGAGCGGGGCCGTGTAAATCTCCTCCGTCGGCATATTTGAGATAAAGGCGATGCCCTGCTCGTTCGTGCTCTGAAGCCCTATCCAGATGTGATGTTCCGGCAGTTCAACCGTCAAGTGCGTGCCCGGCGATGTAAAAACGAGCGCTTTGTACCGCTTCTCATTCAACTCATTCACTCTGCCCTGTACGGTGGCGACATGCCGCTTCCATGCATCGACCGGATTATCCGTATCGACGCGCGCCGCATGGAAAATTGCCTCCCACAGGCGGCCGACTTGCTCTTCCTCCGGCACGTCCGGGAACACCTTCGCCGCCCAGGCCGGCGAAGGAGCGGCAATCATCGTCCAGCTCACCTTGTCCGACTGGATGTACCGGCTATACGGATACATTGCGGTCGCCTTGGCCTTGTTGAAGCTGGCGATGCGTGCCGGATGAATCCCCTGCAGCCAATCCGGACTGGAGGAGACGATGGACATGAACGCCGCTCCCTTGGCCGCAAACTCTTCCCGCTCCTTCGCATACCAAGCGGAGAACGTCTGCAACGTCTCGTCCGGCGCCATCTCAAAACGCAGCCGATCTACCGCATCGTCGCTCCATTGAACCACGACATCGCTCGCCCCGGCCTCGTATGCCTTTTTTACAATCAAGCGAACCAATTCGGCAGCGTCCAGCGCCGTTTTGATGACAAGGATCTGACCCTGTTGAATATTTACGCCTACCTTCACCGCCAGCTCCGCATACTTCTCAAGCTTCTTTTCGAACTCCCTCATCATGGCTTCCTCCAGGATTGATATGACGTGCCTTCAACCGCCTGCCTATCGATGAAGCTTCGGATTATGTTGCCGTTTCTTTGCGCCTCGCCTCTCTGCTTTTCGATCGCCCGAATGAATTCGCCCTGCACGGTCTCGGCTTGCCCTTGTTTCGGCACAACGTCTGCCACAAATAATTCGCTTCGTTAAAATACTGCATGCCGCTCTCCTTCTAGGTGTTAGTCGTTGCCTGATTTTCTTCTGTATTCTTCGATTTGCGCCATATGATGCCGATCATGCCAGATAAAATCCTCCAAATAGGTCCTGACCGTAAATTTTCCTTCCGCATATTCACGCGAGAACGTATCGTCATCGAACCGCGCTATCGTCTCCAGCAACAGATTGCGGCAACGCGTTGTCAAGGCGATCAAGTCTTCCTTGGCTAGCGTTTTTCCATATTCGACGGCCTCTCGATTAAACGCATCAAAATCAAGATCGCTCACCGTCACTGGCTTGCCATTAGCGATAGGATAGATGGCCTCCTCATAGAAGTATTTGTCCCACATCATTATATGGCTGACAATATCATGGATCGTCCATTTGCCTTCATCAATGGGCGTGTGCCATTCCTGATTTGCAAGTTGAAGCACAAAACGGTTCCATGCTCCGAATTGATCGAGCAGCTTAGATTTTTCGTTCATGAGATAGTCCCCCAATTTACCGTTTTTTTACATATGTATACAGTTTTCCGTTTTTGGGCTTATATGGTCGTTTCCCCTTATAGCCCCGGCGAAGCAGCTCTTGAATCAGGCATTTCATGAAGGCCCCATGGCTGACAACTAATACATTGGATTGCCGATAGTTCTCTTCGATGTGGTCAATGAACTGTCTCGCTCGCATTACGCTTTCTCGTCTGCTCTCTTCCTGGGAAGGATGGGAGAGATACCAAGCCAGTCTGGCCATCATTTGCCATGCATAATAGTGAAGTCTGAGTTGGGATGAGCCGGGCCAGCTCATTCCTATCTCTCGGAGCTGCGCGGTTAGGATAACGGGACCTCCATAAATGAGTTGGGCCGTCTTCGCCGCTCTGTATAAATCGCTGCTGAGGCAAACATCCCATTTCAAATCACAATCAAGGAAGGCGCCCGCATGAACATCGGAATGATTATAGCGCTCTACCCATTGATTGAATTGTTCTGGTGTCATCCATCGGTTATCGGGTTGACTGGCAACTTTAAAATGCCGAACGAATCCAATATTCATAGTTCTCCTCCGTTCCCAGCATAAAGACATCTACCCTCGTTGCGGGAACCGCCTTGTGGAGCATTTCTCCATTATTCCTTCCAGTATACCTCCCGTACATATTTTTGGAAATAAAATATTGCAGCATGGGCTCCGCGCCGTTCCGCATCCATTCATATTCATGCGGCTTCCATGCCGTCCACCCGGGCAAACCGTCTTTTTCATTCCTGCCGATATTATTGCTAACCTATATCGATACCTTCAAGCTGCCCTGCAAGCGTGGAAGCAGGCGCTTGGCGCAAGCTGTCCGCTTATCTGCTTGGCGCCGGCACAGGCTTGACGAGCGCCGCGTTGACGCTGCAGCTCTGTTCTTTCTGGCACAGCAGGCTATCCCTGGACAACATGGGGATAGCCTGCTTGCTTCTGCCCTCACTCATGTACCCGGATGGCCGCCCAGGCTTGAATCAGATAGGTGCCAAACTAAGCGGCGGCGTGCTCGAAGCCCGTCTCGCGGAGCAGTTCCGGAATCTGCTCCGAGGGGACCGGATCATGCGCGTCGCCGCAATGGCGCGGCATCCTCCTCTTCCCAACTCCTCATTTTTCATTCATAATGAGAATCATTTTCAATTATCAAAAAAACAGGTTGAGCACGATCCCTTAAAGCAGGGATTTGTGGTGCCAACCCGTCCTATTGGAGGCGTGAGGAGGCCGAATATGAATACGACCATGGAAGCGATCAGAGCGGAACTGTTGAAGCTCTCCAAGAGCCAAGGCTGTTCACTAACATACAGACGAACGCTGATGAAGCTGCTGCGGCAGGCGGTCCCCTTCGATGCCTCATGCTCCACGACCGTCGATCCCGGGACGCTGCTGTCCACGGGAGCCGTGACGGATGAGGAAGTGGAGCACATTCATGATCGCTTGTTCGAATACGATTATATTCGGTCAGATTATATTCCTTATCATGAATTGGTGCTGTCGGGCGATTCGACCGCGACCTTAAGCCGGGCGACGGAAGGCAGGCCGGCGCGAAGCGCGCTTTACCGCAATGTGCTCTCCCCCGCCGGCTTCCGCGACGAATTGAGGGCGGCATTGATGTACAAAGGGGCATGCTGGGGATTTTTGACCTTGTTCCGCCGCTGCGGACGCCCGTTCTTCACGGAAGAAGAGCGGCTCTTCATCGCTTCGCTCGTCCCGGCCTCTGGCAATTATTCTCCCGCTTCGGGGTTGGATGACGCACCGGTTCCCGCCCGAAGAAGCCCTGTGCTGCATCGCAGCGTCAGCCTTGGCCAGGAGAGCAACGAAGGCAGTTGTCACAGGAGAAACCTAAACCTCCTGCAATAGCTGCTTGGGTCGCTCTACCCTATCGTTGTCCATTCATGGGCTCTGACAGAACGATGCCGTACAGGAGAAGCTCAACTGTTCGTGTCAGGGCTGTGTCCAGCGGCAAATGACGCTCGTCCGCGCCCCCGGGATCCATCAATTGATAGACCGCCCCCACATAGATCCGGATGAACAGCTCCATATCCAGCGGACGAATCATCTGTGCTTGAATCCCCGTGTCGACAAGCTCGCGAATATTGTCCCATCCCTCATTAATATAAGCATCGACCAGCCCCCACTGCTCCGGATAGGACCGCTTCAGCTCATCCAGCGTGCGGATATCGGTGAGAACGAAGGCGCTTGGAAGTACGATGAGCGCTTGCTTCAGCTTTTGGATCAGAGTGAGAGAAGGATCATTCAAGATCCGCCGCTCGGTATCCTTCATTTCTTGAATCGAGTGCTGAATAATCCAGGTGACGAGGTGTTCCTTCGAATCAAAATATTGATATAGCGTCTTCGTGCTGATGCCCAGGCGGCTCGTCACATCGCGGATGGTAAATTTCAACCCCCGGGACTTCATCTCCTGCACAGCCGCTGCCGCAATTCTTTCTTTCATACTGCGCGAGCCCCCTTTTTCATCACCTTGGAAAAAAAGATTAGCGGATAGATCATCAGGAACAGATTCGGGATCCACCATGCCGGATCGAAATCGAGCCGAATGGCCTAGAACGCGATCGCTTGCAGGCCGGAACAAAAGGTAAGCACCAACGAAATCAAGCAAAGCGTTGACCAGGCCGCTTTCTGTCTGGTCCAGCAATAAATGCTGATCAGGCCTGTAGCGGAAATAAGCAAATCCAACGGAATAAAGGACAGGTTCCAGGCGACGAGCAGCTCATTGCTGTAATCCTGATACAGATATTGCTTCGGAATCCACCCCAAAAAGGTGACTGCCCAATAGAAAAGAAACCCGATATCCGTGATCAGCATCAAGGCCTTTAACGATTTTCCCATGCGGCTCTCTCCTTCAACTCATCTTCGGAAAACATATAAACCGTTTTGTTTTCTATGTTTTCCATCATATCCTCTCTCCCGTCAACAATCAAGGTTTCCGGAAAATTGTGAGGCACTTTCAAAAATATAGCTTGACACCAACTCAACTTTAAAATATAGTAATCCCATCGGAATTATCATTAACTGACTCGTCAGTTGAGCGGAAAGGGGCGATGGAAGCTGGCTGCCGGACCGATTCAAGATCAGGACCGCCGTCATCAATTGATGGGCGCCGCCCTGGAGTTGTTTGCCTGCAAGGGCTATCACAGCACGAAAATTTCCGATGTGGTCAAAGCCGCAGGAGTGTCGCAGGGAACGTTCTATTGGTATTTTCAAAGCAAGGAACAGCTCGTCCTGGAATTAATCGAAGACGGAAAAGAGAAACTGATTCATGTCATCGAACAAGGGTACCGCAAGCATGCAGGCACGGCAGATGATATGGTCCGTTCTTCCGCCCGGCTGCTCACGGAGTTGTTCGCCTTCGCCGACCGGAACCGGGAGCTGATGGCTTTCCTGCTGATCAAAGGCCAAGGCGCAGATCCTCCGGTGCGGGAAGCGGTCTCGCAAACGTGGATAACGTTCGAGGAGGCGTTCAAAAACAACATGCTGCGGGCGGTAGAGCTGGGCATGCTTCCCCGTACGCATGATCTGCCGCTGCGGGCAAGCATTCTCGTCTGCTTGATTACGGGAGTCCTGTCCAAATGGCTGTTCGGGCCGATGCACGAGGTCGATTTCAGATCCGCCTATTCCCCAGCGGAAATCGCCGAAGAAACCGCCAAATTCGAATTCCGGGGGCTGCTCGGATAACCCATTTTTGTTATAGGAAGACCTATAAGGAGGCTATCATCATGTCTGTCAAACTACAAAAATTCGCAAAAGCCGCGCTGCTGCTCACGGTACTCTCTGTCGCTCTCGCCGCATGCGGAAGCAAGCCGGCCGAGGACGCGAACGCGCTCGATCAGATCAAGAAGTCCGGCAAAATCAAAGTCGGGCTTATGGGCACCTATGCCCCATACAATTTCCTGAACGACAATCACGAGGTCGACGGCTTCGATGCGGATGTCGCCAAAGAAGTGGCGAAGCGTCTCGGCGTCGAAGCGGAATTTATTACGGGTGAATTTTCCGGACTGATTGAAGGACTGCAGAAGGGTAAATACGATGCGCTGGTCAGCCAAGTGACGATTACCGAGGAGCGCCAAAAGATGATGGATTTCTCCACGCCTTACGTGAAGAACGCCGTCAACGTCATCGTCAAGAGCGACAACGAGACGATTCAGAAGATCGAAGATTTCAAAGACAAAAAGATCGGCGTCGGGCTCGGGACGAATGACGAGAAATATTTGCGCGACGTCGCGATGCCGAAGGTCGGCACGTTCGAGATCTCCACATATAACGATGTCATCACCTCGCTGAAAGACCTGGACGTCGGCCGCATCGACGCGACGATCAATAACGTGTTCGCCATCAAGCCGCTTATCGAGAAAAACCAGTTCAAGGTGAAAGCGGTCGGCGAGCCGATTAAAGAGGATTTTGCCGGAATCGCGATCCGCAAAAACAATCCAGAGCTGCTCGATGCGATCAATCAAGCGCTCGCCGAGATGAAAGCCGACGGCACGTTCACGGAAATCTTCCATAAGTGGTTCGATGTCGATCCGAACTTCTAATGAGCAAGAGCCAGGAGGATACAGATAATGGAGCTGGTCTTTAGTAATTTCCAATTTCTATTAACAGGCGCGTACTATACCTTGCTGATCACGATCGTCTCCATGTTTTTCGGGCTCATTATCGGGATCATCGTCGCCATTGCCCGCTTGAAAGGAAACCGGCTCATCCGTGCTCTTGCCACAGGATATGTGTCCCTTATTCGGGGCACGCCGATCCTGGTGCAGATTTTCATTATCTATTACGGCTTGCCCGATTTCGGAATCACGCTGGGGCCGCTGACCGCGGCCTTCATCTCCCTGAGTATCAACATCGGCGCGTACTTGTCCGAGACGCTCCGCGGCGCGATTCTATCCGTGCCCGGCGGGCAGACGGAAGCAGCTCAATCCCTGGGCTTGACGCCTTGGCAGACGATGCGGCGCGTCGTGCTGCCGCAAGCGGCGCGGGTGGCGATCCCGCCCCTCGGCAACACGTTCATCGGGATGCTGAAGGAGACGTCGCTCGTCTCCATCGTCACCGTGACCGAGCTGCTGCGCTCCGCCCAACTGCTTATCGCGCAGTATTATGTCGCCATGCCTTTTTATGTGGCGATCGCGCTCATGTATTGGGTAATGAGCGTATTTTTCTCCTATATTCTGAACCGCATCGAGACGCGGTTGTCCAAAGCCTATTAAGGACGTGTGATGCACATGTATATGATTGAAGTAAACAATCTCGGCAAACGGTTCGGCGAGTTGACCGTATTCGAAAACATCAACCTGCATATTGATTCCGGGGAAATCGTAGTCCTCGTCGGGCCGAGCGGTTCCGGCAAGAGCACGCTGCTGCGCTGCTTGAACGGGCTGGAGGTGCCGGATGCGGGATCGATCCGGGTGGGCGATGCGGCCTGGAACGCTTCCGTGAGCGAAGCCGCCAAGAAGGAAGCGGTGCGGCAGATCCGCACGCTAACCGGGATGGTGTTCCAATCGTTCAATTTGTTCCCCCATATGACCGTCCTGGAGAACGTCACGATGGCCCCTATGATCGTGAAAAAAATGAACCAAGCGGAGGCGGTCGAAATTGGCGAGTCGCTGCTAGCCAAGGTCGGCTTGTCAGACAAAAAGAATGAACATCCTTCCCGGCTGTCCGGCGGCCAGCAGCAGCGGGTAGCCATTGCCCGCGCGCTTGCCATGCAGCCGCAGATCATGCTGTTCGATGAGCCGACCTCGGCGCTCGATCCCGAATTGACGGGTGAGGTGCTGGCGGTTATGAAGCAGCTTGCCACGGAAGGGATGACGATGATTGTCGTCACCCACGAGATGAGATTTGCGCGCGAAGCGGCGAATCGGGTTATTTTTATGAGCGACGGAAGCATCCAGGAGGAAAGCTCGCCTGAGCAATTTTTCACCCAGCCGCAGACGGAGCGGGCCCGCAAGTTTTTGCGGCAGCTTGGCAGTGAGCCGGAAGCATGAGCGGCGTGAGCGGCTTTGAAGGAGTTGACAATATGGTTGCTGGCAGCAAAACTGAGCATCTGAAAGATGTAGCCGAACGGGCGCGATGGATAATGGAACGGGAAAATGTGGAAGCGATCGTGGCTTCAAGCTGCGAGAATTTCTACTATTTGTCCGGTCATCCGAGCACATTCATGTATACGTTGCGCATGAACGAAGTCGCGCTCGCGGTGATGTTCCGCGATCCGTCCCGCCGCACGGTGATCATCATGAATGAGTTCGAGGCCGCGGGCGTGCCGGACGATCTGCCCCAATGCGAGCTGCGGACCTACCCGACCTGGGTGGACGTCGACGATCCGCTCGGGCTGCGCGGCGATCGGTACGAAGGGCGGCGGCCCGTCAACCATCAAGTCGAGGAAATGTTCGGACTGCTCCGGGAGGTGCTGGCGGACTGCGGAATTCACAGCGGCAAGGTGGCTGTCGAGCTGAGCGCGATGCGATATCCTGCCGTAAACGCGCTGCGCCAAGCTGTGCCAGCCCTGGAGCTGACGGAAGCCGGAGCGCTGCTGACCGAGCTGCGTGCGCGCAAGACGCCTTGGGAAATCGAGCAGCTTCGCCGGAGCTGCGCTTACGCCGAGATCGGCATCGCGGAGACGATTAAGGAAATCCGGACCGGCAGCTCGGCGGCCGACATTGCGCACGCGTTCCGGCTTGCTCTGCTGAGCCATGCGGATGGAGCGCCTTCCCGCTTCCATATGATTTCCGCCGGGCCGGAGTTCGCACCGGCGCATCTATTCGGCACCCGTCCGGCAGAGCCCGGCGACGTGATCAAATTCGACGTCGGCGTCGATGTGAACGGATATGGTTCGGACATAGCCCGCACCTTCGCGCTCGGCTCGCCTTCGGACACGGCGACTCGCATCTACGGCGCGCTGCGGGCCGGTCATGACCGGCTGCTGGAGCTGATCGGGCCGGGACTGCCGATGAGCCGCGCATTTGACGAGGCGATGCGGGTGATTCGACGCTCCGGCCTGCCGAATTACAACCGGGGCCATCTGGGCCACAGCGCCGGACTGAGCCTCGCGGCCGAGGAGGCCCCGTTCCTGAGCGCGGCGGAGGAAGCCGTCTTCGCTCCGGGCATGGTCATCTGCCTGGAGACGCCGTACTACGGCTACGGCATGGGCTCCATCATGATCGAGGATATGGTGCTGGTTACGGAGAAGGGCTGCGAGCGGCTGAACAAGCTGTCCCGTGATCTGATCTCGCTGCAGCTGTAGCTTCCCCGCCGCGCTGCCCATAGGAATGCGGAACAAGCCGGAAAGGCGGCATGCTGCCGTCCTTCCGGCTTGCTCGCTAATCAGCCTCAGCCTTGGGCCTCACGGATGCCAGCAGTTCGCGGATCACGCGCACGACCAGCTCCGGTTCGTCATCGCTAATATTATGACCGCTGTTCGAAGCGACAATCAGTTTGCTGTCCGTGGAAAGGTTCAGCATTTTCCGCTGGCAAGCTTGCCAAATGTCATCGAGCTTCCGGCTGCCTTCCTTAGAAAAACCGATGGAAGTCAGATCCGGCTGCACGCCCCGGGCGATGATTCGGACAGGGAGGTTGCCCAGCTTCTGCCCTCGCAAGGCCTGTTCCGTCTGACCGATTAGTCTGAATTCTTCCTCCACCGCATCGAAATAGTCAGCCGTCCCGATGACATTAATGAACTCCGATCTCTTCTCTGGCGGAGCTACCCCCTCCAAGAAAGAATCTTGGAACAGCCTCATGATGCCGGAATGCTTCAGTAAGCTTAGCATGAACGCAGAGGGCATTGCTTGGCGGGGTTCTTGGGCGTAGATAGGCTCTGCTTCCCGGCCATAATCCTCATGACGGGCATCGAGCAGCACCAAGCCAACCGTCTCATCGCGATACGTCTGGGCGAATAAGCGGGCATACATGCCGCCCAAGGAGTGGCCGACCAGAATATACGGCCCGTGAATTCCCTCCTTGTCCAAGGCTTCATGCAATTCTTGCACAATATTGGCACCGGTGCGTTCCGTAGCCGCTTTTCCGCTCCAGGCATAGCCTGCCCGGTCGTAAGCAACGACGGTGGCGAACGGCGCCAACTGTGCGGGAATATCTCCCCATAATGTGCTGATTCCCCCGGAGCCCGATTCCAGCAGAATGACAGGACCGCCTTGACCCGTTCGTTGAATATGGAGCTGGTACGCCCCCGAAGCCACATCGACGAGCTTGCCCGGCATTGGAAAGTCTTGTTCCGCCAGCTTGGATGCGATCGCTTCATACAGAAATCCCGAACCAATCAGAATCATTATGGACACAAGCACATACAGCACAACTTTCTTCCAAGCCGCTTTCTTTTCCTTCGTCTCGCTCACGATCTTGCTTGGCATCCGGCAGTCGTCCCTTTCCGTTTTTAATACATCGTACTAAATAAATATATCATGATGTTAATAACCGGTAAAGCTTACAACTAAGCAGGATATAAGAAAAGGCTAACCCTGCATCATGGACATGCGGATTAGCCTCACCTTATAATTTGTTCTATTTCACGAACTCCACTTGATAGCCGTTCGCTTTTAATTGATCGATAATCATATCTTTGATCACGAAGTGACCGGCCCCGACGACGACAAAGTGCGTGGACGCCCCTTCCTTATCCAGCAGCTCCATCAGCTTCTTGGCCATATTTTTATCCCGTTCCCCGAACAAGCGCTGCGCCGAATCGCTCTTCACCATTTCATCCGAATCCGTGAAGGACTCCGTGAATTTTTCCAGGTCGGCCTTGACCCACAGCATCTGCCACTGCTTCAACAGCTTGCTGGGATCCTCCGCCTTGTCCTCCGGCGCCAGGAGTTGATCCAACACCTCGTTCAATTCCTTCTCCTGCACCGCAGGCGGCACATTATTGAAGAGATCCGCCTGGAACTTGAGTCCTTCCAGCTCATGGATCGGCTTGCCTGTCAATAAGGCCGAGTTGGTGAAGTACATATCGACACCGAGGGATGCCCCCTGTGCCATATCCGCAGATTCACCTGCCATATTGGCCATCGAGAGATTGTTCGTGATAGCCCAAGGCTTGAACGGATCGAAGGTATCTTGCGCCATGTTCAGCTGCTCCAGCACCTTTTGCAGCTTCTCATAGGTTTGCTGCGACACATGATCCTTCAATTGGGTGCCGTCGTTGTACGTCATCAGTTGGGTAAAATACTGCATCGAGGTTCCCGCGTCGATCAGATTCACTTCCACCCACAGCGTGTCCGACTGTTCAAACGCGTCTCTAATCGATTTTTGTATCGGATACATGTCCGGAATGCCCAGGTGAATCGACCCTAGAAGATAGAGCGTATTTTGGCCCTTCGTGGCTTTCCAGAGAAGCCCCTTCGCCCCGCCTCCAACCGCATCATAACTGAATTGGACAAGGCGGCTTGCGATGACAGACGCTTGCTCCACGGTGCTTGGCTTATCCAGGTCCAGCCCCTTGCCTGTTCCATAGACAATGCCGTTCTTCTGCAAAAACGCCACCGGATCGGACATATCGAGCTCCAGCGACTCCGGCCACTCGTACTGGGCCAGCACGCCGTACACCGCATCAATCACCGTTTTTCTCGTAATTTCCTTTGCTCCGGACGGAAGCGCGACTTTCCCTGTTTTCTTTAATTCGAGCGCATCCAATTTGGCTGAAGTCGCTTCGATAAGAGCTTGCAGCTTCTCCTGCGTAATCGGCTGTTGGAACGTGCCGTCAACATACCACGCAAGCGGGAATATGCCGTACTTCTCGCCTTCGTTCAGCGTTTTAACCGACCACGCGCTGATTTGCGGCACGGCCGCAGGACCTTCATTCGCCTTTGCCGGAATGACGAATCCGAGCATGGCGATCAAGACGGCCAATCCGCTGGCCACACTGCGCTTCACCGTGTTCCATCTGCTGATTTTCACCGTTATCCCCTCCTCATAGTCTATATGTATTAAAAAAGAAACCCCAACGATTATATCTTATTCCTCTAGGAAAAGAAAGGGAAACGGGAAGCGCGTTCGTGGCGATGCCGGCCTCTAGATCCGAAAAACAAAAGAAGAGTCAAGTCGCCCCAGATTGCAGACAAACTCCCGCGTAAGGTCGTCCACCGAATACATGCTTCTCCTTTAAATCCTCAAAAACTCGCTCAACTGTTTCTTTCCGCTGCGCATACATCCGTTTTTTTGTTCGCGCTGGCTTCCACATGTGTCGCATCAATAAAGCGCACGTCACGTTCAAGGAAACCATGGCGAGCACCAAGCGATTGACTGCGCTGCAACTACTGATTTGATTATCCTCAGCGCGCGGGATGGATTGAAGGCCAAATAAGCGGCCGATGGCTTTTTTATCTGCTTCACCAAAGAGGCAAACGCTGCGTTAATCCCGCCGCTTTACTCATCCCATCCCACTAAGCTGAAGTAGCTACCGCCGCTCCTGTCATCTAACGCCACTAAAGCTGCAGTAGCTCCCCCCAATCTAGTCACCTGCCTCCACCAATACTGCAAAAATACAGCATTTTCATTGACACGAGGTTGCGAAAATAAGATTGCTGCAAAAATACAGCAATTATCACACGGCAAGGCATAAATAGCGTTCAAAATGGAGAAATAATGTAATTTTGCAGGATTTTCTCGGAATTTAGCGTCTTGAGGTTAAAAATGATGCGCCTGTGCAGCAATTTCATACGGGGACCAGCTTGCTTCATCCGCGGACTAGCTTACTTCATACGGGGACCAGCTTGCTTCATGCGCGGACCAGCTTACTTCACACGGAGACTAGCTTACTTCATGCGCGGACTAGCTTACTTCATACGGGGATCAGCTTACTTCATACACGGACTAGCTTACTTCATACGGGGACTAGCTTGCTTCATCCGCGGACTAGCTTACTTCATACGGGGATCAGCTTACTTCATGCGCGGACCAGCTTACTTCACACGGAGACTAGCTTACTTCATACGGAGACTAGCTTACTTCATACGGAGACTAGCTTGCTTCATGCGCGGACCAGCTTACTTCACACGGAGACTAGCTTGCTTCATCCGCGGACTAGCTTGCTTCATGCGCGGACCAGCTTACTTCACACGGAGACTAGCTTACTTCATACGGGGATCAGCTTACTTCATACGGAGACTAGCTTGCTTCATGCGCGGACCAGCTTGCTCTAACCTAACCTGTTCTGCCATCCCCGGCCTCGCCCTTCATAAAAAAGACTGTCGACAGGACTTGGTCGACAGTCTGAGGCGAGTCAGGCCGCCCCTGACTCGCCTTGACGGTTCTTGTTGACACGCTGCATGCGGCTATCGATTTTCGGATGGCCCGCTGCCGCCGATCAGTTGATTTTGTATGTAACCGTGAAGTGATTCATCGTGTACGAAGATGGAGCGGCAAATTGAAAATACAGATAACCGTCTTCCGTCGCCGTAAAAATTCTGCCTACATTGCTATTGTAAAAAGTGCCGAGATGATAGTATGAACTATACACCGAATAATAGGCATAGCTTCCTTGCGCATAAACGGTAAGCTGTTGCCCCTTCTTCAAATAGATTCCTTCCCATGGGCTGACTTCATTCGGCCGCAGCGCGTAATACTTGACGAATTGCTGGCCTTCTTGAACGACGGGACCGGCAGAGGCGCTAGGAACAGGGTTCTGAGAAGCATAGGCCGGCGAAGCGGTAGCCAGGATAGCTAACGCGGACAGCGATAGCAGAAGCTTCTTCATTTCACATCACTCCTTAAATATTTGTATTGGATGAAATATATGGTAGATCTACCTTCTTAAATATAACAAAAGCAGAATATAATGTAAACCTATTTTTCCTAATTTTTGCGCCATTTGGTAGAATAGATCTGAGTTCGCAGCTCCGCCGATAATGGAAACGCCAAAAAGCGGCTCTCCACAGGCCATTGCAGCCTGATTGAAGAGCCGCTCAGCAGAACCGGTCTTTACTTCAGGATAGGGAATCCTTCCTCACGCCATCGGACGATGCCCCCTTGCAAATTCATGACATGCTTGCAGCCTTGCGCCTGCAGAATGCTGGCCGCAATCGCCGAACGCGCCCCTGTCCGGCATTGGGCTAGCACCGGCTTGCCTGCGGGCACCTCGCGAATGCGGCCCGGAAGGGTGCCGAGCAGAACATGACTGGCCCCCGGAATGCGGCCTTCCTCCCATTCCGCCCCGGAGCGCACGTCCACCACCGCGACCTCCCCGGCGAGAACCTGATCGGCGATATCCGCCGGCGCCACTTCGCGATAGGATTCCAGGCCCGACGCCGCCGGATCGATGCCGCTCCACAGCGCGGAAGCCTCGATCGTGCCCGCGATCCGGTCGATGCCGATGGACCGCATGTCGCGGACAATCTCGGGCAGCTGATCCGCTTCCCCCATCACGTAGAGCGGCCGTTCGTCATCGACGAGCCATCCGGCCCAGGTCGTGAAGGAACGGTTGTACGGCAGGTTGAGCGTTCCCTTCACATGCCCGGACGCAAACTCCGCGCTAGGCCGCGTATCGATCACAACCGCCCCTTCCTCCGCAAGATCGGAGACCGCCGCGAGTGTCCCCTCAATCCACTCCGGTGCGGGAAGCCGGGAGAGCAGCGCCGGACCATCGCGGTTCACCCGCTTCATGCGGGGAAAATAGGTTGGAGGCTCGGGCTGTCCCGCCAACAACGCGGCGGTGAAGGCCGACTCGTCCTCCATGGATAAAGCCCAATTGAATCGCTTCTCGTAGCCGGCCGTCGAGGACGGGATCGCGCCAAGCGCCTTGCCGCAGGCGCTGCCTGCTCCGTGGGCCGGCCACACCTGCACATAGTCAGGCAGCTGCTTGAAGCGCTGCAGGGAGCGGTACATTTGCCTTGCTCCCTCCGCGGCGGTGCCTGCCAGACCCACCGCCTTCTCCAGCAGATCCGGGCGGCCAATATCGCCAACGAAGACGAAGTCGCCCGTGAAGATGCCCATCGGGCTATCGGCGCCTCCGCCCCGGTCCGTCAGCAGGAACGACACGCTCTCGGGCGTATGTCCCGGCGTATGCAGCACCTCGAACTCGAGCCGGCCCACCAGGAACCGATCCCCGTCCCGAACCAGCCGATGCTTGATCGCTGCCCCGTCCTCCCCGCCGTTCACGTAAACGTAAGACCAATCCGGTCCGCCCTCGTCCGATACGTATAGGGTCGCCCCATGCTCTTCTCCGAGCTCGCGGGCGCCCGATACGAAGTCGGCGTGGATATGCGTCTCGGCCGCGGCCACGACCATCAGCCCCTCGGCCTGGGCCGTCCGGATATACGGAACAACATCGCGGGCGGGATCGATCACGATCGCTTCCCCCGTCGCTTGGCAGCCTACGAGATACGAGGCGTGAGCCAGCTTCTCATCATAAAAATAGCGCAGCAGCATAAATGCCGCTCTCCCCTTTCTCTGAACATATTCAACCTTCCGTTTTCTATCTGTCCTGATGACATTCGATCCGGCGGCTACATCCGCCCCTTCAGCATGCCGTGCCAGTACAGCTTCGGCAGCAGATCCTTCTTCAGCACATACATGCTGCAACGCTCCTTCGACTGGTCGAAGGGGAACGTCTCACGCGGCTTCAAATCATAATCGAACTCCGCCAGAATAAGCCGGTTGTACCCCGTTACGAGGGGGCACGATGTATACCCGTCGTAGCTTGCATCGAGCGGCCGCCCCGCCAGCACGTTCAACACATTGCGCGCCGCTGCCGGAGCTTGCTTGCGAATGGCCGCGCCTGTCTTCGAGGTCGGCAGATTGCTGCAATCGCCCAGAGCGAACACGTTCGCGAACCGGACATGCTGCATCGTATGCTTGTCGACCTCGGCCCACCCGCCCGGACCGGCAAGCGGACTGTCCCGGATGAAGGACGGGGCGGACATCGGCGGCACGACATGAATCATATCGTACCGGAGTGTCTCCCGCTCCTTCGTGTCCACATGCTCGAAGACCGCTTCCCGCTTGGCGGAGTCAATCTCGACCAGATTGCGCTTGTATTTGGCCGTGATGCCCTTGCGTTCCACCACCTTGTCGAGCGCCGCGGCATACTTCGGCACGGCGAAAATCGACGCATTGCCGGACGCAAAGATAATATCGGTCTTCTCCCTTACCCCCGCGCGCCGGAATGCGTCATCGGCCAAATACATGATTTTCTGGGGCGCGCCGCCGCACTTGATAGGCGTGTTCGGCTGCGTGAAAATCGCGGTGCCGCCGCGGAATTCACGGATCGAGCGCCATGTGCTATCCACATAGCGGTAATCGTAGTTGCTGCACACGCCTTCGCGTCCGATGCACTCCTTCAGCCCCTTAATCCGATCCCAATCCACCTGGATGCCCGCCGCGACGACGAGCACATCATACCGGATGACGGTGCCGTTGCTTGTAACGATGCGATTCTCGTCCGGACGGAAATGCGCGACCGCTTCCCGCAGCCAATCGGCTCCCTTCGGGATAAGCGATTGCTGATCGCGCTCCGTCACCTCCTTGCGCACGACTCCGCCGCCGACAAGCGTCCACAAGGGCTGATAGTAATGCTTGGCCTGCGGATCGACGAGCACGACGGAGCCGTGCAGTTCGGCCGACGCGCGCAGCAAACGGGCCGCAACCGACAATCCGGCGCTGCCTGCTCCGACAATGGCGACGGCATAGTGAAGTTGCTGTGGCATCACTTACCTTCCCCCTGTTCCCAGATGCTGCTAGCTTGCTTCTGCACTCAATCTCTAAGGCCTTGCCTGCCGTTGTATTCCAATGTTCGCCATGGGACCCTAAATGCACCAATGGTCAAATTATATGGCTGGACTTCGGTTTCTATGATTTTCTTTTTGAGGCCAAGGCAAAAAATGAGCAGCCGTTGACATCTCTGATTCTCATCGCTATTATTTATACTACAGAAAGTGACTGATTGGTTTTATTGAAAACTATATGTTTTCCATATGGGAGCAAGAAGCCCCTCCATGTTCCTGCACCTTATCAGTTTCCTTCAACATTCCACATTACTTAGAAAGCAGGTCTTAACGTTATGCACAACAACCAATCTGCAGCACCTCCTTCTCCCCAGGGCGGTGAAGTCTCGCTCAAACAGTTATTCGCGCCTCTTCTTGCCGTCATCATTGGAACTTTTATGGTTATACTAGACAGCACCGTCGTCAATGTTGCCATTCCGACACTCGTAGAATACTTTGATGCTTCACTTCAATCGATTCAATGGTCGGTGACGGCATATACGCTTGCATTGTCAGCGGTAATCCCGCTCGCAGGCTGGATGTCGGATCAATTTCAAGCCAAGCGGGTGTTCCTGGCTTCTATAGGGTTGTTCACGGCCGGATCTATCCTGTGCGCGTTCGCGCAGACTACAGAGCAATTGATCTTTTTTCGGGTGCTTCAGGGGATTGGAGGCGGAATGGTCTCGCCTATCGGGATGGCGATGGTCTACCGTCTTGCGCCGGCCAGCCAACGAGGTTCTGTCATAGGCATGTTCGGGATTCCGATGCTGCTTGCCCCGGCCCTGGGTCCGGTCTTGTCCGGGTGGCTGGTGGAATATGTAACCTGGCAGTGGATTTTTCTTATTAATCTACCAATTGGAATAGCGGGAATTGTGATTGGGCGGAAATGGCTGCCTTCCTCTCCAAGCATGCAGGCCCCTTCTCTGGACATGAAGGGGATGATCCTTGGACCGCTCGCTTTTTCCATGATTACCTTCGGAGTTAGCGAGGGCGGGGTAAGCTGGACCTCTGGGAGAACGTTAACCGGCCTGGTTATTGGGGGGCTTTCTCTGATTCTCTTTGTCATCTCTTGCTTGCATCATCGACAACCCTTGCTGGAGCTCCGCGTTTTCCGGTCTGCGGACTTTACCCGCGGCATTGTCATCTCATGGGTGATGCAGACCGCCCTATTTGGGACCGTTTTGTTATTTCCGCTTCTGCTTCAGCAAATGAAACAATATACGCCGCTGGAGACGGGGCTAATCATGCTGCCGCAGGCACTGGGCTCCATGATCTGTATGCCTATTGCGGGCAAAATTTTTGACAAGGTTGGAGCGCGTCCCCCTCTCCTGGTTGGCATGACGCTGATCACGGGCGCGCTGTTCACCATGTCATGCCTTACGCTGGACACCTCGTTAGCGATCATTATGAGCGCGCTGTTTTTGCTTGGTTCCGGGATGGGCCTGTCCATGATGGCTTTGAACACTCATGTATTGAATGCAACTCCCCGAGACCTTGTCGGCAGGGTTACACCGCTTACCAGCGCTTCTCAGCAAGTCGTCTCTTCGTTCGCCATTGCCGGGTTTACCGGATATTTCGCTTCGCGCATGACGGTGAACATGGCCCGGCCCACCGCAGAAATGACGATACTGCAAGCCAGCGCGGAATCTTTCGGGGAGACGTTTTTTCTGGCTGCGTGTATAGCCGGGGCAGGTTTGATTGCAAGCCTTTTTCTCAGAAAACCAAAACAACAAGAGGCCGAAGCCAAGGATGGCAAATAGTACGTCATGGATCGCACGGCATTGACATGCTCACGTTACAATCGGCCCAGCTTGCTCAAGTATAGCACGAGCTCCGTCCGGTTCCTGCATTCGAGCTTGTCCAGTATTCGGGATACATAATTTTTAACCGTTCCCTCCGTGACGAACAGAGCTTGAGCGATCTCCTTATTGCTGCTGCCGGACAGGATATGCCGGGCGACTTCCGCCTCTCTCGGGGTAAGAAGCCCCAGCTTGTCCGGCACGGGAGCCTCCGGACGAGGCGGCATAGAGTTGTCCCGTCCGGAGGATATAGCTTCTACCATGCGTTCGGTCACCTTCGGATTGAGAAGCACGCTGCCGGAATATACCGTTTTAATCGCGTTTAAAATGTCGGCAGAACCGGAATCTTTTAAAATATATCCTTCCACCCCGTTCTTCAACCCTTGGATAATATATTCATCTTCATTGAAGGTGGTCAGAATGATAATCTTGACCTTCGGATGCTGCTCCTTCACCAATTGGGCAGCCGTAATCCCGTCCATCACCGGCATTCTGATGTCCATCAGGATCACATCAGGCGTCGTCACTTCAAGCTGTTCCAACAACACCTTGCCGTTTGGCACTTCGCCGATGACCGAGACCTCCTCATACATGCTCAGTATCATTTTAAGCCCTTCCCGAACGATTTCCTGGTCATCTGCAATCATTACCTTGATCATAGCGTCCCCCTTCATTCATGCGTGCCGCCCGCTGCTTCCCCCCGCCTGCTCAGGCTGCGGAGGAGGGCGGACAACAGTAGTAAATCCCTTGCCGGAACTCCATTGAAGTTGTCCTCCGGGAGCGGCAGGCCGCCGTTCCATCCCCAATAGGCCGTTCGGCTTGGCCAGCGGACCGCTTTTTCAGAGCGTTGGGATAAATGTAGCATGCGAATTCCCGACTCCTGGTAACAGATGCGAATCGCGGAAGGTCGACAGTCGGAGTTGTCCACCCTGGTAAACATTCCGGTCAAGGAGAGGCGGAGAGGTTCCGCAGAAAATACGTAATTCTATGTATGTATAATGTATGAACCGCTTTTCACAATAAGGCCATGCCCCTCCTTTGATAGGGAAAGGGCCGTGGCGAGGAACTCCTTCGTCTGGTCCGGCCCGGAGTCGATTGCTTGGCGTGCCTATTCCAGGTTCCGGCTTAACGTGCCCAAGGACTCATGACCTTCCCGGGATTCCGGTCAGCTCTTCAACGGCAGGCGAATAGATCTGCAGCGCGGCATTGGCTTCCTGCAGCTCCTTATATTGCTAGTCCCTTTTGCTTTTCTTACTACCAGTTGCAAATAACGATGGTTTCTGTTCCTTCTCCTGTTCTTTCCATCATATCACTTAATGATATCATGGCTTTTTTAGGTTTCATAGATAACGAAAGTCATCGAAAGAACAGGAAAAGTTGTGCGGCGATTGAGTACTTTTGTGAATTGGGCGGAGCTCGCCATCATTCTACAATATTTTCTGCAGGGCAAATTAAATGACAACAGGAGGTATGAATAGATGCTTGAGCGAATCCGTCTGACCGGAAAATACGGCAGTCATACGATTATCAACAAGTTGTCCCTTCATGCGCAGCAAGCGGAAGCGGGGCTTGCGGGGCCGAGCGGCCCCGGGAAATCCCCCACGGTATCCAGGAGTTCCGCGGTGCTGGAGCCTAGCAGCGGAGATATCTTGATCGTCGTGCCCCAGGATATTGCTCTGGATGAACCTTTGAACGCCAGGGAAAATAAGCTGAAGGTTTTCGTCCGCCTGCATGGCTTGGACGGGCGATCGCTGCAAGCAAGGAGGCATGAGGTTGTCGAGTTGATCGGTCTATCCGGCCACAGAAAGGAGGATATCGTCGAGTTTTCCGGGGGAATGCAACGAAGCGTAAATATCGGCGTTGCCTTGATGAACCGGGAAAATGGAAAAACCGCGATTTATTCAAACCATTGCGTGGAGGAGGTTGAGCTGCTCTGCTCTCGGGTCGCCATTGCGGATCAAGGGGGGCTCCTTCCTTATGGCACGAAGGACGAGCTGAAGCACGGGACGGGACCTCTGGCCTCGCTGACGGTCATCTTCCATTCCATGGACAGCGAGGCGGCCGGCAAGGCACAGCATGTCCCCGGAAATACAAAAGTCACAATGGACAAGCAGCAACTGTCGAGTCTGGTGAATTCGCAGGAAGACAGTGTGAGGAAGATAACGGATGGCCTGCGAAGCCTGGGCGCTGTGCTTGGCCGTCGGATGAGTTCCCTTGTGAAATGGGCAAACAGCCCAAGCATACGGCATGCAGCTGGCGTATACGGACTGGCTCTCGGCTCTCTCGTTCTGTGCTGCGGATTGATGGCGAACAATCATGACGCGATATCCAGCTTTGCCGCATCGGTATTATATGAGTCCGGTTTCTTGGGAGGCCTTTTTTTCGATAAAGATGCTTTTCCGCCCGCTGTGAAGACAGTTCAGTCCGCCACGCCCAATGGAAAGGCCATTAACGCCTGCCTCCATATTTTTCAGGGCGGGTGCCTGACCGATATGTTGATGGATATTTTCATGCTTGCGGGTGCGGCAGCCGTATTTTTCATCGCGGTTCTCTTATTGGCGGGCAGGAAGGGGCAATAAAAATGCCGCTATTCCCGATTGGTTCCGCTGCTCTCCAGAACCATTCCAGGAACTCGGCATCGATGCATCCCCGTTCAAGAACGTCCCCTCCCGGATGTCGGACCGCCGGTCCGGCACGGGAATGGGGCGGGATCGGGTACGAAACCTTTACTGCCCGCTTGCATTGGGCATCAGTGACTGGAGCTGGTGAACATAAAATCCGAGCTCCCTCTCCGCCGCCAGATCCCGAAGCAGCGCTTGTGTTAAAAATCCTCTCGGCTGATCTTTTTCCAGCTCGTCCCGCAGCATGGCCGCAACATCGGATAAATCTTTTTTTCTTGCGTTCGGAACGGACATATCGGGTATGATCGATAATATCGTATTGAACAAGGCAGATCTTCGAATCTCCTGAATGCCATTCTCGGGTTCAAATTGCGCATCCGCATACTCCTTCATGAGTTCATCCGTAAGAAGGGGGGCCGGCGAATGCCGCTTCAAGCCCATGATGAGATCATCCATGCGGCCGGCTATAAACAAGGCTACATCTTTCTGCGCCAGCGGCTTGTACCCGAACAGCAAATGAAAGGTATACTCCCTTATCATTCCGTTGAACAGGGCCGTGACGTCCCATTTCCAGCCCTCCACAATAGAACCGTACTGACGGACCAAAATATCCTGGTAGTAACGAAACATATTGATCTGGAGCTGTTTAATGACGGCTCCTATTTTATCGTTATTTGCGGGCGGGAGTTCGTTATGATCGCGCGATATATAATATCCATGCTCGATGAAAAAGCCGATCTGACAAGCGATCTCCTCAAGGAAGGTTTCTCTTTTCGACAACCCTTTTTGTTTAATTTTTTCGACAGCATCCATCATGTTTTGCTGCCGCAGCTCAAGGATATGAATATATAAATCTTCTTTTGAGGCAAAATGCTTATATAAGGAGCCTTTCGCAATGCTGCAATCGTCGGCGATATCTTGAATGGACGTCGCTTGGTATCCTTTTTCCGCGAAAAGCCTGATCGCGGATTGTAAAATTTTTTCCTTTAACATGCTCATGCTGATCCCCCCTTTGACAACGACGTTTCTTAATTTGTACTTGTCCCATATAAGTATACGCCTGCTTTTTACAAAATCACAATCAATCATGGTCCCCCGCCGAACCGGAATGACCGGCAGCAACTCATCAAAGCTGATGAAGCTGTCATAGAATGAATGTTCGAATTCATATTACGCTTGGATCGAACGCTTCATCGCCATAAACTCAACCTCTCCATCTCCGACCTTGCTTCGGAATAAGGGGCCCTTGGCAAACCCGGCGCGCTCATAAACTTTGATCGCCCGTTCATTAAATGCGGCCACAACCAATTGAATATCGGTGGTCTGATAACGTTCGCGGATAAATTCAAGGCTGCTCGTTACAAAACCGGCTCCCATGCCCTTCCCCGTGAACTCCGGATGCAGGCCCAAGCCAAAATCCAGGTACGTTTCCTGGCCATAAATCCCGATATCATAACCTCCCGGCACACGCGCCGAGCTGCCTGTACAGATATACCCGATTAAGACATTCTCATTATCCAGGGCATAAAAATAGTCCCCGTTCATAAACTCTGCAATGGTATCCTCATCCCCGTCCATACTATAAAGAGAATAAGGCTCGTCATAAGTCCAATTCGCAATGATGGAGGCATAGTCCTCTGTCATAGGGAAATAACGCAGAGATAACATGGAATATCGATTCCTTTCATATTAGAGTGAGCAAGCTATGAAGGCGCACCTTTATCATGAAATCGTTTTTTCTTTGATATGGTACCTCCCTGTTAGAGGCTGACCGAGCTCCAAGTTGTGCCCCAAGCCCGAATGGCATGTAAATAGACATCATAACCCCTATTGGGAAAAATTGCACAAATCCCCTTTTATCCTGTCGGCTCCCTTCCAATGTCCAAGAAGCGGCGATTTCCGGCTCGGTTTCGCGGATGCCCTCCCATTTTATCAAAAGTATAGAAAACCGGTTGCTAGAATGCAACCATTTTCGTGAAAAAGCGGAAAAGCATGCCTGCATCAGCGGGCATGCTTTTCTTCCTTTATTCATGTATGTTCGCTTCTAAATCAAGAGAAATCTCTTCAGGCAATCGCCGGGACGTCCCCGGAACCTCGCGCGGACGATAATTAATCACATCGGAAGAATACACCGCTACGGTCATTTGGCCCCCGCCGGCATGAGCCCGAATGAGAACCGGTTGATTATACAGGTTCTGAAAGGTGAAATCCGGCCCGCCCCAGCTCACCGTAGCATCGCGGCCAGGCGGCACATAGGGCACATGCCGGCTGTGGGAGTAACGCTGCTTGACGGCAAGCCCTGCCCGGTCCACGGCATTAAACAGGGTTGAGGATACCTGGCAGATCCCTCCGCCTATCCCTTCCGAATATTCACCGCGTACGATAATCGGAGCTTGCCTGTACCCTTTGGCCGTGGTACGCATTCCGACAACCCGGTTGAACGAGAAATGTTCGCCCGGAAACACGACAGTGTTATTGATCGCTTGCGCGGCCAGGGCAACATTATGCGAACGATTTTTGTTCCTGGAATTATAGAACGTGACGTAATATCCGATTCTCTTGTCGCGAATATGGGCCAGCAGCTCGCTGTCAACCTTGGCATGAACCTTCAAGCGGGGCGCTTCGATAGATAACGAACCCGCCCCATAGAGGAAGGAATAGAATTGCTCTCGAAAACGGGCGCGATCCAGCTTGTAGCCGATCTGTTCCGGAATTATCTCCTCGTAATCCCCAATCCGGGCGTTCCTGGGGGCTTTAACCATTTTCTTATCAAGATCATCGAGGAACCGGTCTATTTTTTCGTCGTCCAGCAGCGGAAAGACCGGCGTCACATAATCGGCACGATTCACGGTCGCTACGCCGCGTCCCTGCATGCCGATCTGAAGACTTCCGGGAATCAGGGCCTGGTGCAGCAGAAGCAGGATTTGAACATATGTATTCCAACTCACATCGGGACACCCCAGTTCACGAAATGTACCTCCATACATTTCCCTGAACAGCGGCTGAATATAGATACATAATATGATAAGAAATGACAACACTATCCCTGTCTATCGCTTTGGCGTATTTCATTGACATGGAGGCCCGATTATGAATCCTTTGTTGACTCGCATCGTCCTATTCTTCCTGATCACTTCTTGCTTGCCCGTTCACGACACAGCCGTCCATGCGGCACGCAAGCCGCAAGTCACGGCTTCCATCAGCGTGCGCGCCACGCCTTCCGCCTCGTTCGAACATAAGATGGTTCTTAACCCGAAGGAAGCCGCCCAACTTCTGGAGGGGAGCCGGGAGGAAGAGGCCTCACGCCCGGCTTCGCTCACCGATACGTACTTATTAATCTCGCGGAAAGGCCGAGCGAGAGCATTTCGGATGGAGAAGCCCGGCGTCTTATGGAGCGCAGCGGAGTCCAGACGGCTAATCCTTGCTCCGAAAGCGGCCCTGCTATTGCAAACATATTGCGCGGAATTAAAGGAACGCCACTACGGGAAGAGCATCTCTTGGAGTGAAGCGCAGCAATTAATCCCGCGAAAAAGCACTTTCTCCATCATCGATTTGGAAAAAGGGCTCTCGTTTCGCGTCCAGCGGCGGGCGGGAAGCAGACATGCCGACGTGCAGCCGCTGACCAAAGAGGACACGAAGATTATGAAGCAAATTTATGATAACCAATGGAGCTGGAAACGAAGAGCGATTATCGTCGTTACGGATAAACATAAGATTGCCGCTTCCATGAATGGCATGCCCCATGGAGGAGATGGAATTCCGGGCAATGGATTTTCAGGCCATTTCTGCGTTCATTTTTTGGGAAGCAGCACACACCGCTCCGCCAATCCGGATTTATTTCACCAGTTGATGGTTCATACCGCTTCCGGACAACGCGAAGCCTTTCTCCATGCGGCATCGCCCGCCATCCTTGCGGAAATTTTCATTGGGGCACTATCTGTCCGGGACCCCGATCTCCTTCGAAGCGTCGCGAATGGTCTGGAACCCGAAGCCGTAGACTTCTTTTTGCATGAGATGGAGAATGGAACCAGCTTTCGGCTGGCGACCCAGAGCAAGCGCAACGGCAAACCTCGACAGAGCGAACAAGACACGAGTGACAGCCTGACGGCGGAAGTGACTCACAGCGTGTCGTGGCGCCGCAAGAACGCGGCCGAAAGGAGCTCGGTCTTCCAATTTGAATTTGTCCGGGAGTCCTTGCATTCTCCTTGGAGACTAAGCAGCGTCAACAGCAGCATGAAGCCGCGCCGTTAACGTTTTTCTCACATTATGAATTGATAAAATCTCCGTCATATGCTTTAATTTTCAATAATAAGAAGTGGCTCTGCAAAACGGCTTAAGCAGGGTCATTGACTAATGTAATTTCTTCTGTTACAATGAATGACGTTCAGTCATTTCTGCCGGGAGGTACCGCATATGGACAAAAGAGAAAAGATCGTACAGGCGTCCATCGAAGTTTTTAAAGAGAAAGGGATCGAAAAAGCAAAAATCGCAGACATCGTAAAAAAGGCAGAGATCGCTCAGGGAACGTTTTATCTGTATTTTCCCTCCAAGTTGTCGGTTATGCCTGTCATTGCGGAGCAAATTGTTCTTCAATTCATGAAGAAAATTGAAGCCGCGGTTTCGCTTGACGAACCGTTGACCGAACAACTGCGTCAATTGGTGGATGCCATCTTTCAGGTTACGGGTGAATTTCGAGATGTATCCGTTCTTGTCTATGCAGGCCTTTCCACAACCGAAAATATGAGCAAATGGGAAAACATTTATGCGCCGCTGTACGATTTGGTCGCTTCTTTGTTCGAGACAAATAAACAACGCCGCCTTATTCGTGAAAACCTCGATCCCGCACGTACGGCCAAATTAGTGCTTGGCCTGATCGAATCGGCCGCGGAGCAAGTCTTTTTATATGATGCGTACGATCAACAAAATGAAATCACTCAAAAGGCTGAATTACTGACATTTTTAGAGCATGCTTTGCGTCCGTAAAGTATGTCCTTTTTTCAACAAAAAATGACTGAATGTCATTCATTTAGGAGTGTGTGCGATGAACAAATATTGGCTGTATGTCATCTTAACCTGTTTATTAGAGATGGTCTGGGTTTTTGGGTTTAGCACGGCAGATGCGGTTTGGCAGTGGATTTTGCTCGCGGGCGTCATTATCGTTGATTTTTATTTCCTGTCCAAAGCTTGCGAGGGGCTGCCTACCGGGACGGTCTATGCCATTTTTGCCGGTGTCGGTTCCATCGGGACGGTCTTGATGGATTACTTCTTGTTCGGCGGAAATATGAGCGCCCTCAAATTGGTCTTCATCGGGCTGCTTGTGGCCGGAGTCATTGGTTTGAAGCTCGCTGACAATCAAGCGGAAGAAAGGAGTCATCAATAATGGGTTGGTTATTTGTTACTTTAGCTGCATTAAGTGAAATCGTTGGTGTTGTAGGGTTGAAGCTGTTCAGCCAGGAAAAGAACCTCCGGAACGGCGCCCTATTCGCAGGGGGGTTCGCCCTCTCCTTCGGTCTGCTGTATCAGGCCTTCGGCTATTTGCAATTGAGTATCGCGTATGCGGTCTGGATTGGAATCGGAACCGCCGGCGCCGTGCTGATCAATATGATCTTTTTCGGAGAATCCAAAAGCGCGGCCCGCCTTGTCAGCTTGGCTCTGATTATTGTGGGGGTTACGGGATTAAAGCTTGTCTCATAAAGAAGGGATTCCCGCGACGGGGCGCGAAGGCTGTCGAGATGATCTCGGCAGCCTTTTACGTCTGCTCTCTGCGACATCAGAATTACCGCCCTTTCCTATCACAGCAGCTCCGCCGTCCGGGTTACGATATCGCCTTCGACGATAGAATCATGATTGCTCAGCATGATGACCGTGGCCTTCTTCTCCGGATAATAACGGTATTTGCTCCAGTATCCCGGGAGATGTCCGCCATGGCCGCGGCTGAGCGAATCCAGAGACAGCCCGTATCCGTAAGAGCGGGCGGCATCAACGGAGGCATGGGGCGAGAACATCAGGTCCAACGTGGCTTGCGCGACGAGAGGAACGGTTCGCATCTGCAAGAATCGATCCCATTGGAGCAAATCGGGCGCGGTTGAGTATAAATTCCCTGATGCCTTGAAATTAGACACTTCAAAGAAGGGAGCTTTTTTCAGCACCGTGCCGTCTTCCCTGCTCCGCGTATAACCATGGGCCAAGCCCGGAACGATGGCGCGGCTGCAGCCACAGTCCGTACCGTTCATGTCAAGCGGTCCCCAAATATGTTCCTGCATATATTCGCGGTAGGAGATCCCCGTCATATGTTCTATTATCGCTCCAAGCAGGTTATATCCGGTATTGGAGTATTTCCACCCGCTTCCCGGCGTGAACTCCAGCGGCAAATGCGCTACCAGCCCCAAAAGTCCCTCATCCGAATAGGCGCGCCTGCCCAGATCCCCGAAAGCGGAAAGAGTTTCGAAGTCCGGCATGCCCGATGTATGTGTAAGAAGGTGGTGAACCGTAATGCTCGAGTCGATCGCCAGACTTGCCGGCAAGTAGTTGGCCGCCCGCCGATGAAGTTCTATCGCTCCTCTCTCCATCAGCATGAGAACGGCCAGCGCCGTCATCGGCTTCGTAATTGAGGCAATGCAAAATTTCGTATCGATGCGATTCGCTACTTGGTGCTCGGTATTCGCTTCCCCGTAAGCTTTGGCGAATACAAGCCTGCCTTCCTGTGCCACCAGCACTGTGCCGCTGTATTGTTGTTCAGCCGAATAATCGTCAAAATGCTTTTCCAGCATAGTCTCTACAGGCATGTTCCCTTCCCCTCTGCCGATCGGCGGCGACCGACATGGCTGCCTTTGGCGCCGCACGATACAGCCTTATGTATTCCCCCCGCTATCATGTGGCGCCCCTTATGCTGCCGGTGGTCGAATGATCAGCCACATTGCATCTGACACACAACCCGGTCAAACCGCATCGCCGCCAAATCCTCTTCTCTGATCCAATAATAAATCCGTCCGACATCTCCCCACATGACGCCGGTCTTCTCTTCTTCGGAATCCATCTGCAAGAGAAGCCGCCAGCGCAACGCCGATGGCAGCATGCGGCTGCGGGAGGCTGGTTCGCGCAAACTGTCATAAGAAAGTCCCGCAGCGATCAGCTCGGAACCGATCTGCATATCTCCTTGAATCTGGTCAGGATGGCCGAGCAAACGATGAATATAATCGTCAGGCGGCCATTGCGCGCCTAACTTCTCAAGAAACACGCTCCAATACTTCTCAAAATCTTCCCTGTTTTCCGTCCACCCCAGTCCCAGATTCTCCAGATAAGCCGATTCTGCAGCAGGAACGCATAAACCCGGAACGAAGTCGATCCGATTCGATCTCAGCACGGCTCCCTCGTCAAGCTCGCCGGGTGAAGGTGTGCGCTGCAACCCGCCCAACCGCTCTGGAGCAGAATAGATTACGCTGCACGTTCCAGGATTGTTATAGAATTCTTCGTCCTCATACATCGCCTCGACCGCATAAAAAAAGGAAAGCAGACCTTCCTGCGGGAGTTCCAGCTCAGGCGGCAGATCGGCCATGTTCAGCTGGGCGATAAAAGACTGATTGTAGTGCTTCCACTTCGGCCACTCCACATCATCCGGCAAGTCGGGGTGTCCCCCTACTTTGCTGCATCCGACCGGCAGATTCCGGTCTTCTTCGGGCCGCAGCCGAAGTTGGCAAGTCGGGAAAATCAAGGATGCTAACGACTCTCGATACGGTTCCAATCCGGCTTGCTCGAGCAAGCGAACAATTGCTTCTCTATTCACGTGATAACCTCCTCCTCACCCGCTCCCCTAAGTATAACTTCGGATCATAATATTGGAAACGGCAAAAAAGGCGCGAAGCAGTTCTTGCTGCCTTGGTCTCTCCCTCATATAATCGATAATGAGAAGCATTTTCAATTACAGTCGATCGAATTGTGGGAGGCGAGCAGATGACAACGATGAACTCTACCCGTTCACATACATACGGACAGAGCTTTTTCCACACGGTTGGGGATGGACGCCGGTTGCATTATATGATTAGCGGGAGCGGCACCCCTACGGTCGTGTTCGAATCCGGCATGGGGTTTTCCCGATCCGTCTGGGGTCTTGTGCAGCCCCTCGTCGCCGAACGGGCTCGTACTGTCGTGTACGACCGCGCAGGCATGGGGCGAAGCGATCCGGATACGGCCCCGCGGACGCTTCGCCGAATCGCTGACGATCTCGACAGCCTGCTCCGCGCGCTCGGGCCTGGCCCTTTCATCCTGGTCGGGCACAGTTGGGGCGGTCCTATCGTTCGGGTCGCGGCAGCCACTGATCCTTCCCGAATACGCGGCATCGTGCTGGTCGATCAGAGCGACGAGCGCTGCGATATGTACTTCGATCCGTCCGGAAGCAAGCGGCAAGCGATGATGCGCGTTCTCGTGCCGCTGCTGGCCCGGCTCGGAATTTACCGCCTGCTCGGCAGCCGGGCCGGCCGTAATCAGCCCGCCGATGTCGCGGCTGATCACCGCAATGAGGACTTCACGGTACAGGCAGCCCGCGCGATGATCGCCGAACTGGCGCCGTTCAACGATGAGTTGGCCAAGCTGCGCAACCATCCTCTCGATCTGGGCGATCTGGAGGTCAGCTTAATCTCGGGCACGAAGATGTCCCTGCTTGAGCGCAGCGTGCGGCCGGCCATCGCCGCGGCCCATCGCCAGACGGCGGCGGCCTTGGCCAACGGACGCTGGGTCGAGGCTCCGAATTCCGGCCATCTCGTCATATTCAGCGAACCGGAACTGATCGCGAACGAGATTAACCGCATGATTGGCTGAACCGGAACTGATCGTGAACGAGATCAACCGCATGATTGGCTGAACCGCTGCTGGTGACCACCCTATTTCGATGCAACAAAAAGCTAAAGGGATGGATCGCTTCTTCTCGGGGGCAATTTTGATACCCTTTATGCACCATCTCCGTCGGAACGAACGTATCGCTGGCCTCATGAATGAAGGATCTTATAGACATTGGCAAAAGATTGAGGCAAAGGGTGAACAGAGATTATGGAGGCGGAAAAAAACGGCGGCGGCAGAGCGCGGGATTGGAGGGAAATCAGCAAAATCCTGCATCAGTCAGGCTGTTGGAAAACCCCTGTTTTTTGTGAAGGGGTGGAGATGGTCCATTTTCCTCATCCAAACTTTGGCTCTTAGAGCGTTTTAAATCGATTTTCTCTACCGGGAGAAGAGATCAATCACAAGTAAAAAGCCCCATAGACTACTCAATGGCCTGATTTTACGGGATCCAAGCGACCGCGTCGGATGCTGGGGGCATCATCGC
>OGSB01000110.1_pt1 | contig 83439 bp, 75 predicted proteins | sample 1573741 | NCBI WGS metagenome assembly OGSB01 (sample SAMN03295824, study PRJEB24534) | human gut metagenome | isolation source: fecal sample 5 from infant 3 | host: Homo sapiens | place: USA: Pittsburgh, PA | collected 2014-07 | reverse complement strand
ATATTATATTATATATTTAAATAATCAGAAATACGAGTTAATATTTAACAGCTTTCTCATATAATAACAGTATGACAATAACTGAAGAATTTCTTGTTTAGGAAGGTCAGAAGATATATAATATATCTATTAATTACCCAAGAATAGGAGTGATATAACATGGGTTTAACTATTGGAATTGTAGGAGCTACAGGTGCAGTAGGGCAAAAGATGATTGAAGTGATTATGGAAAGAAATTTACCTGTATCGAATCTAAGACTTTTTGCATCTGAAAAATCATCAGGAAAAATTATTAGACTAGATAAGTATAATAAAGAAATTACAGTAGAACTTCTCACAGAAGATGTTATGAAGGAAAAGTACGACTATCTATTATTTGCAGCAGGTGGAAGTATATCAGAAAAATTTGCACCAATAGCTAGAGATGCAGGTAATATGGTAATAGATAATTCATCACATTTTAGAATGGTTGAGAATATACCTTTAGTAATACCAGAAGTAAACTCCCATGTCCTAAGGGGATATAGAGGAATAATAGCTAATCCAAATTGCTCTACTACTCAAATGATAGTAGCTATAGCGCCTTTATATAGGAAATATGGCATAAAAAGGATTGTAGTATCTACTTATCAAGCAGTGTCTGGAAGTGGATACAAAGCTATAGATGAATTACAAAACCAAATAAGGGATGAAGAATATCCAAATAAAGTATATCCAAGAAAAATAGCTGGAAACTGTATACCTCACATAGACGTATTTAATGATAATGGATTTACAAAAGAGGAGTTAAAAATGGTGCATGAAACACATAAGATTCTGGAAGATGATTCAATAGAAATTAATCCTACAGCAGTTAGAATTCCAGTTTTTTATGGTCATAGTGAATCAATTTATCTGGAGCTAAAAGAAGAAGTAGATATAAATAGCATTAAAGAAATATTAGAAGAATCTCAAGGTATAATAGTAGATGATGACCCGGAGATGAATAGATATCCTACACCTATAGAAGCAGCAAATACAGATTTTACCTATGTAGGGAGAATAAGAAAAGATCTTTATAATCCAAAGGGGTTATCTCTTTGGGTAGTGGCAGATAACCTTAGAAAAGGTGCAGCCACTAATGCTGTTCAAATTATAGAAGCAATAGAGAATATTAAAATGGAGGGATAGTTAATGTTTAAGGGAGCAGGTGTTGCTATAGTTACCCCATTTAAGAATGGAAAATTTGATAAGGATGGCTATGAAAGACTAATTGACTTTCAAATTGAAAACGGAACCCAAGCTTTAATAGTATTAGGTACAACAGGTGAGGCTTCAACACTTAGCTATGAAGAAAGGGAAGAAGTTATTCGTACAGCAATAGAAAAAAATGCTAAGAGGATTCCAATTATAGTAGGTACTGGTTCTAATTGTACTGATGTTGCAGTTAAATATACTAAACAGGCAGAAGAATTAGGTGCTGATGGAATACTAATTGTTACGCCTTATTATAATAAATGTACGAATAAAGGGATGATAGCCCATTTTACAGCAGTAGCTAATGCTACAAAGTTACCAGTTATATTATATAATGTACCTGGCAGAACAGCAGTGAATATACCTCCAGATGTGGTTGTAGCAATGTCAAAGGTGGAAAATGTTATAGGAGTTAAAGAAGCTAGTGGCAATATTTCACAGATACTAGAGATAAAAAGATTAGTTCCAGAAGATTTTATGATTTACTCAGGAAATGATGATCAGGTAATACCTATATATGCCTGCGGTGGTCATGGAGTTATTTCTGTAGCATCTAATGTTATCCCTAAAGAAATTCAGCATATGTGTGAAGCATTCATGAATGGGGATGTGGAAGAAGCATTAAGGCTTCAGTTAAAATATAAGAGATTCATAGATTTATTATTCTGTGAAGTAAATCCTATACCGGTTAAAGCAGCTTTAGTAGAAATGAATTATATTGAGAATGAACTAAGATTACCTTTAACACCTATGGAGGAAATAAATAGAAATAAACTAGCAGAAGAAATGAGGAAATTAAATATCATTTAGGAGGTTAATATGAATTTATTAATCAATGGGATAAATGGCAAAATGGGGAAAGCAATTAAAGAATTAGCAATACAGGATTCTTATTGGACTAATGTATATGGTTTATGTAGGACGATTCCTATGCCAGCAGATGATATTAAATTTGATGTAATGCTAGACTTTACTCATGAATCCTCATTAGATAGGGTACTTCAAATTGGATTAGATAGAAGATTACCAATTATAATAGGTACTACAGGATATAGTGAAGAACAAAATCAAAAGATAAAGAGAGCCTCTACTAAAATTCCAATTCTTCATGCAACTAATATGTCATTAGGAATGAATCTTTTATTTGCATTGGTGGAGCAAACTGCTGCAATATTAGGAGATAAGACTGATATTGAAATAATAGAAGCACATCATAATAGAAAAAAAGATGCACCATCAGGTAGTGCCGTAACCATAGTAGAATCTATAGAAAGAGGTCTAGGAGAAGTGAGGCCTCACCAATATGGAAGACTTGGTGAATGTCCGAGGGAAAAAGGTGAGATAGGTATTCATGCCATAAGAGGTGGAAATATAGTTGGATACCATGAAGCAAACTTTATAAATGAATTAGAATCCATAAAAATTGTTCACGAGGCTTATGATAGAAAAGTCTTTGCTAGTGGTGCCATAGAAGCAGCTAAATTTATTATTGGAAAAGAACCAAGACTATATAGCATGAAGGATGTATTGAAGATATAAATAGTGAAAAGTGAATGGTGAATAGTGAATAGTTTTAAGTAAAAGCTTGTTGTCTTTTAACTATTCACTATTATCTATTAATTATTCACTATATTTTAGGTGGTGATAAATTGAAAAATAAAATTCTAAAGATACTAAAGGACAGTGAAGATTTTATATCTGGAGAAGAAATGTCTAAGGAGTTTCATATGACTCGTGCTGCCATATGGAAATACATAAATATGTTGAAGGAAGATGGATATATTATAGAATCTATTCCTAGAAAAGGTTATAGAATAATGTCTTTTCCAGATATACTCACATATGAAGAAGTGGCAGAATATTTAGATACTGATTTTATAGGAAGAAATATATACTATTTTAATTCGATAAATTCTACAAATAGAAAAGCCAAGGAAATAGCTTTTGGGGAAAAAGAAGGTACTGTTATAGTGGCGGAGCAACAAGAAGAAGGAAAAGGCAGATTAGGAAGACATTGGATATCTCCAAAGGGAAAGGGTATATGGATGAGTATAATTCTAAAACCTAAAGTAGATCCAATGAAGGTAGCTAAGATAACCTTATTAGGTGCAGCAACAGTATATAAAGCCTTATCTAATATGAATATAAAATCTCAGATAAAGTGGCCAAATGATGTATTAATAGATGGAAAAAAGATTTGTGGGATATTGACAGAGATGAGTGCTGAATTAAATATGATTAATTATGTAATTATGGGGATAGGTATAAATGTTAATCTTGATGAAAGTGATATACCTGAAGAGTTAAAAGATAAAGCTACATCTATTAAGATAATTGAAGACAAAGAAATAGATAGAAAAGAATTATTTGCCAATATTCTTAATGAGTTTGAGAAAATATATAAAGACTTTATAGATAAAGACTCTATATCTGAAGCAATAGATATATGTAAAGCAAATTCTGCATTAATAGGTAAAGACATTAGAATAATCAGAGGAGATGAAGTAAGAGTAGGAAAGGCATTAGACATAAATGAAGAAGGGCATTTGGTCGTAGAATTTGATGGTGGAGTTGTTGAAAATATTTATTCAGGAGAAATATCTATTAGAGGATTAGAAGGATATATATAACAACACTAAATTTATAAGAATAGTTGAACAATTTTCAGACTTATGGTACAATTTAAATAATTTTTAAAATATAGAGAGGTGTTGTTGTGAAGAAAAAGAAAAATGATGCATTTATTTTAGGAGCAGCTTTGTTTTCCATGTTTTTTGGAGCAGGAAACTTAATTTTTCCTCCATTTTTAGGGCTGCTGGCAGGCCAAAAATGGAATTGGTCTATGTTTGGTTTTTTTATTACAGGGATTGGATTGCCTCTTTTGGGAATAATAGCTTCTGCTAAAGCTGGAGGAGATGTAGATAAACTAGGAAGAAGAGTTTCACCCTTATTTAGTAAATTTCTGGGAATAACAGTTGTTTTGGCTATAGGTCCCTTATTAGCAATTCCGAGGACTGGAGCGACTGCTTTTGAAATAGGAGTTTTACCCATTATGCCTAATGGCAATTCTACAATATTTTCTATACTTTATTTTGGGATAACCTTATTATTAGTTATAAAGCCCAATGAAGTAATTGATAAGATAGGAAAGATTTTAACACCAGCCTTACTTATATTATTAGGTCTAATTATAATCAAGGGTCTTTTTGATCCTATGGGTGTACCTGTAGCAGAAAGCTTTGCAAGACCTTTTTCTGAGGGATTTATTAGCGGATATCAAACCATGGACGCTTTAGCCTCCATACTATTTGGCGGAATAATAACTACCTCCTTAATTCAAAATGGATATGATGATGAGAAAGAGCAAATGAACATGACTAGAAAAGCTGGTTTAGTAGCAGTGATAGGATTAACTATTGTTTATGGAGGATTGGGGTACTTAGGAGCTACTGGAGGCTCATTATTTTCAAAGGATATAGAGAAGGTAGATTTGATAGTAAATATAGCAAATAATTCTTTAGAAAGTTTTGGTAAAATAGGTCTTGGAATAGTAGTGTCTTTAGCTTGTTTAACTACTACTATAGGACTTACTGCCACAGTGGGACAATATTTCAATAAGATAAGTAATGGAAAACTAAAATATGAGGCTATAGTAATAGCAACTACTATATTTAGTGCCATTATGTCCATAAGAGGAGTAGAATCTATAATTGCTTTCTCAGAACCAATACTTGTATTCATGTATCCAGTTGTAATAGTCATGATTTTATTAACTATAATTTTAGGTGACAAGCCAAATAAGAATATTTATAGACATGCGATATGTGCAACTTTAATAGTAAGTACACTAGAATTATTATATAGATTTAAAATATGGACATATTTTACCCATGTAGTGGAATATTTGCCTTTAGCTTCATGGGGATTATCATGGCTAGTTCCAGCAATATTGGGAGCTGTTTTGGGAATGTTGATGCCAAACAAATCAGATATTCAAATAAATTAATAAAAAACAGGGTTATCTTAATTTACAGATAACCCTGCTTTATTTAATATTGGTAAAGTCTTAGCTGCAACAACTGAAGCTACTATAAGTTTTAGAAAATCTCCAGGTAAGAAAATAAGACATCCTATTTTCATAATCGTATTGAAAGATAAACCTTTTGCCATTACAATGTTTAGTATGTAATACATATAAGGCAGACCAAATAAATATATAACTATGATTCCAACTAAAGATGCAATCCAAATATTCTTAGAAGATACTTTCTCCCCAGAATGGGCAATCTTTCCAACAATATAAGCTGCAAAAATAAATCCAATAATAAATCCAAAGCTAGGCTTCATTATAGCTTGAACTCCACCAGTAAATTCTGCAAATATGGGTACACCTACTAAACCCAAGAATATGTAGACTATTTGAGATAGAGCACCTAATTTAGGACCCAAAATAAGACCAGATAAAATAACAAATAGAGTCTGCAAGGTTATAGGTACTTCACCTAAAGGAATACTAATAAAAGCTCCTACAGTGGTAAGTCCTGTAAACATAGCAACTAGAGTCATTTGTCTTGTAGATAATTTCATTTTATTACCTCCTATTGTCAACCAATTATATAAAAATAGTTTACAATAGTATAATAAATTAATTTTAGTCAATTGTCAACAGGAAAATATACAGAGGTTTACAAAAGATATTATGATTAGTTATACTTATCTTGATTTCTTTTTCTTTTGTGGATAAAATTGGCCAATGTAACTATTCCACTCATAATTATTACAAAATAATAGCTTATAAATCGCCATAGTATCATTGCAAATACTAAGATTTCTCTAGGAAATATGGTATTATATAATATATAAAATCCACCTTCTGCAGCACCTACAGTGCCAGGTGTAGGTATGAAAGAGACTGCCGTATAATGCAGAGATTGGATTCCAATTATATCTAAAAAAGAAAATCCTATAAGCCCAATAGCTAAATATACAAAGTAAGTTATTGAAAAGTAAAATGTTAGCTGTAAAAAACTAGTTAAAATTAAAAGTAAAGTAATTCTCTTGTCTTCCTTCATATGATTTATACTAACTGTATAGTCCACAAGACCCTTATCTATTTTATTTTCTAATTTTCTAATATCTTTTATTAGTTTTAGTTTATGACCAATAGCAAAAACTTTGGAAGATACTTTTTTTATCAATTTTTCATTACGGAAAAATCCTATTATCATTAATAATATAAAAAGGTTTAATAAGCAGCCAATTGCTATAAAAGGTATAGCAAATTTTACTTTATTTAGTAGAAAATTAAAATTAATTATAAACATGGATATTGAGTAGAATGTAATTACAAGTTGATAAATTAAAAATCTGATTATCATTAATGAAGATACAGTTCCCACTGGGAAACCATTATTTATTAATAAATAGATTTGTGCAGGTTGACTTCCACTGGAAAATGGTGTAATTGCACCATAATATTGACCGATCATAGTAATTATAAAAGATGATTTAAAGCTACCTTCAATATCCAGTACCTTTCTTATTTTATAAATTATATATGCATCAAATATCCAGTATAATATTATGCATAAAAAGCCTAAGGAGAGATAAAATTTATTGGTTTTACCTATTAATTGAGGAAAATTAGAGAAATCATTTTTATAAAAGAAGATCCAATAAGTTAATCCTAGAGAAACTATTAATAAAATGTAATTTATTATCTTTTTCATATATTGAACCCACCTTGTGTGTTTCTTCACTTTTTTTCTTAGGCTTTTAAAATTAAGTTATCTCTTATTAAAAATTAATATATGTCAAAGACCTTTATGCTAGGCCAATTTCATCTATTTAAAGTACAATCATTGATTAAATTTTCACTAAGATAAACAACATTATTAGGGCAGAATCCATTACCCATTTTCTCCATGTTTTTTTTCATGCTATTAATAACAGATGGATTTTTCATAATATATTCTATTAGGCTTTTAATTTCCTTTATCTGATATACATATATGCCCATACCATTTTTTACCAAGAAATCTAAGTTTTCTTTTTCTTGACCGGGAATATAATATGGAATAATCATGGGCAGTCTTTTGGCTATTGCTTCTGATACAGTTAAACCTCCTGGTTTTGTTATGAGTATATCTGAATTTTCCATGATAGATGGTATATTAGTAGTAAATCCATAAAGAGTAATTTTATTGCTTTTAATTAGGTTAGTATATTCTGTTTCTATAGAAAGTTTTAATTTTTTATTATTTCCACAAACAGCCACAATATGATAATCACCGTCTAGAGTTATTATATTATCTAATACCTTTGTCATACTTTTTAGACCTAAGCTTCCTGCCATCAATAATATCTGGAAAGGCTTTTTATTTATAGGGGCGATATTACACTTATCTAAAAATTCGGCTTTGATTGGTATGCCATAAGGGAATATTCTATCCTTAGATACGCCTTGAGCTAATAAGGTTTTTCCTGTATGTTCACTAGCAACAATATATGCATCTACATTATCATTTACATAAATTTTATGTGCCTCATAGTCTGTTACTACAGAAATAAAAGGTATATTGATAAGGTTCTTTTCCTTCAAATGTCCTACCATACTTATGACAAATGAGTGAGTTGAAATAATCAAATCTGGATTTTCTTCTAATATCATATTATAAATTTTCTCCTTAGCAATTTTAGCTAAAGATATATTAAGCAATTTATTAGTTTTTTCTTTATTGCTGATATCATATAGATTTCCATATAATTTAGGGAAATTATTAACTATAATTTTACATGAACCAGAGATAAAAGAATCGAAGCTTTTACTTATAGCTAATAATGCATCTACTTTTTTAACTATAAAATCATGTTGAGTAAATTCTTTTTCTAGGCATGAGGCTGCCTCATTATGACCGCCTCCTATGGAGGCAGTAAATATTAGTACTTTTTTCATATATAAGTCCCCCTTGATAGGTTAATTCATTAAATAATTTTATATTAGGATATATTAATATATAAATAAATTCTCATCATTAATATACCCATTACTATAACGGGATATAAAAAAACTTTACTGCACCATATAATAAATCAATCTGTAAATATAGTATTTATATCTTATAAATATGCGTTATAAATATTATTTAAATCATCATTAAAAAAAATATTGACAAAAGAATAATATAGACATATACTGTATATATATGACATATACAGTATATACGAAGATAACAGTTATATAAGGAGGGACGTTATGAGAATAATCGTATCTAATTCTTCTAATGAAGCAATATATGAGCAGATAGCTAATCAGATAAAAGGTATGATAATAAAGGGAGAGCTAGGAGAAGGAGAAGCATTACCTTCCATAAGAGGTCTAGCAAAGGATCTTCAGATATCTGTTATTACAACTAAGAGAGCTTATGAAGAATTAGAAAAGGAAGGATTTATAGAAACTATGCAAGGAAAAGGCTCTTTTGTAGCTATGCAAAATAAAGAGCTAATGAAAGAAAAAAAATTAAAAATAATAGAAGAAAAATTAGCTGAAGTAGTGGAAGAATCTAGATTGCTAGGATTAAAGTACACTGAAGTAAACGAAATGCTTAAGATTCTATTTGAGGAGGTTTAAATATGTTAGAGATAAAAAACTTAACTAAAGATTTTAATAAATTCAAGCTAGACAATGTATCATTTAAATTAGAACCAGGATATATAATGGGATTTATTGGACCAAATGGTGCAGGAAAAAGTACGACTATAAAACTCATAATGAATTTGCTAAAAAAGGATTCTGGAGAGATAAAAGTATTTGGCAAAGACCATATACAGTTCGAAAAAGAAATTAAGAATAGGATTGGTTTTGTATATGATGAATCTTATTTTTATGAGGATTTGACCATAAGACAGATGAAGAATATAATATCACCTTTTTATAAAAAATGGGATGAAAAGTTGTTTAATAAATATATAAAGGATTTTGATTTAGACCTTAACCAAAAGATAAAAAAATTATCTAAAGGTATGAAGATGAAGTTTTCTTTGGCAATAGCTTTATCTCACAATGCAGATTTGATAATAATGGATGAACCTACATCAGGACTTGACCCAATATTTAGATCTGAAATCTTAGATGTATTATATAGTATTATACAAGATGAAAAAAAATCTATATTCTTTTCTACCCATATAACGACAGATCTTGAAAAAATAGCGGATTATATAACATTTATTAATAAAGGTAAAATAGTATTTTCAAAATCGAAGGATGAAATTTTAGAATCCTATGGAGTGATAAAGGGTGGGAAAAATTTATTAGACAGAGATACAAGAAAAGAGTTCATAGGACTTAGGGAAACTAATGTAGGTTTTGAAGGATTAGCAGAAAATCCTCAAAGGCTAAAGAAGTTATTTGGCAGTGAGATATTAATTGAAAAACCAACACTTGAAGATATAATGGTTTATAGTGTAAGGAGGCAGGAAGATGTTAAACTTAATTAAAAAAGATTTCTTGTTAACCTTTTCCAATAAACAATCTTGGATTTTAATAATATTATATGTACCATTTATTTTATTTACAATGGGAACAGATAATGAATTTGTAGTTAATCTAATGATTTATACATTCGTATATATGCTAACAACCATACCTTTTGGTTATGAGGTGCAGACAAAACCTCATATACTATTGCAATCTTTGCCTATTAAGAAAAGGGATATAGTTATTAGCAGGTATTTATCTATATTTGTAAATTATGTAGTTGGTTTTGTTATTACTGGGGGTTATTTGTGGATAATCAATCTATTAGGATTTATAGATGTGGATACTTTCAATCTTTCTTTAATAGGATCTACTTTACCAATAGTATTGTTGTCGCTATCTATATCACTGCCAGCTCTTTTTAGATTGCCGCCTAAAATAGCTAGTATTGCAAATATATTTGTATATATATTTATCATGAATTTTGTTATTGTAACATCTTATAAATTTCAGAACATATTAAATGGATTAGGATTACCAGCTATAGCAGCTATAGTATATTTCTTATCCATAGGAATATCTTTATGGTTATATGAAACAAGGGACTTTGCATAGGGGGGATATCAATGAAACAGCTTGTAATTAAGGATATACGATTATTAAGATTTATAAACCTATTTATACTATGTGGAGGACTATTCTTTGGATATGTTGGAGTGAGTATCGACCATGTATATAAATCTAAGCTTGTATATGGATTTGCTATGTTTATAATGGTATATGTGGTTTCAATGTTTTCCACTCAATACGATGTAAAAGGAAAGGCAGATATGATGTTAAATTCATTTCCAGTAGATAGATATGATATTGTAAAATCAAAATATATATCTATGGGACTATATATTTTATTTATAACTGGAATTGTCTTTTTATCCTCTAATATATCTAAGATTATATTTAGTACCACAATAGTAGGGAATCCTGCAACTATATGGGATGTATTATTTATATTGGGATTATCTTTGATATTTTTCTCCATATACTTGCCATTTCATTATTATAATGTAGGAAAAGCCCAAGCATTTAATCAAATCTTCTATATCATACTTATTTTATTGCCCAATATAATAAGTAGATTTGGTAGAAAATTTGAAAATGCAGAGATATTTCAAAATATAATAAACATGGATTGGAAAATACTCATTCTTCTGTTTGCTGGTGTTGGGATAATAATGTATTTGATTTCTCTACAGATTTCAAAAGGTATATATAAAGGTAAGGAATTTTAGAAAAAATAAAGATATAATAAGCTTATATAAAAACTGTAGAATATTTTAAAATCAAACCTATAGTATAGATACTAAAAAAATCTATATTTATAGGTTTTTTTATTCTAATTATATCAAAATAATTAGACAAAAGATGTCATTAAATATTCAAATATTTTCACAAGATAAATGTTTTAAAAAACACATTTATAATCTAATAATCATAGAATTATGAAGATAGTTTTCGATAAAATACGACACTAAGTATCGAAAATTGTAAAAACAAAAACGTTGACCCTAGAAGTTACAATATGATTTAATGAACTTAACAATCATATTGTTGATTCAATAAATAACTTATGGTGTATACTAGCTATAATAATTTCAAATTATAGAATTAGGTATATGAAATAAGAAGGGTTTCTTTATATTGAAGAGTTATTCCCTTAGATAGTTCTAACTTTCCATATCAAACACCAGAAGTTAAATATTAGATAGGGGTGATGTGTTTGGATATTGCAATCTCAGAGACTAATTTTAGGGGAGTTCTAAGAAGAATAAGAGAGACATTAAATATAAGCCAATCAGAAATTACAGGAGAAGATAGCACTAGCAACTTAATAAGCTTAATAGAGTCTGGTAAAATTCCCCTAAAGATAGATAATGCACAATTAATATGTAAGAAAATAAATAATATCCTAGAAGAAAGAAATATGGACTTAATCATGGAGCCTGAGGACCTGCTTAATCCACGAAGATATGATGCAAAAGAAGAAGTGGAAGCATATATTGCAGAGTTGGACAAGCATAAAAATGATAAGGATTATGTTATTGATGTAGATGATATAGATGATTTAGAGTTTCTCCTAAATGAATATGATCTTATGGACAAAAAGATTAAGGCGTACGAGCTCATAGGAGATATATATTTTAATTCTAGAGATTATGAAAAGGAATATGAATATATGTCTAAAGCTTGGGAGCTGACAACTAGATATCCTAAGAGAAAGCTAAATTATAGAATAATGATAAAGCTAGCCAATAACTATATTGATAGAGGAAAATGTCAGGATGCAATCACAATATATCAAAAAGCTCTTGTGAATATTGACGATATCCCAGAAAAATATTTAACCTATCTATATTATAACTATGCTTTGGCTTATTATAGATTAAAGATGTATTCTCCTTCTTTAGAAGTGATTTCAGATTTGTTGAGACATTCTGAGAGAAAAGAATATGATTTGTGGAGAATGGCATATAACCTACAAGGTTTATGTTATTTTGAAATGGGAGAATATGAAGCATCTTTAAGTAGCTATAATAAAGCACTTCAAGTTTTAACTTTTACTGGATATAGTGATCATAAATATATAATATATGGAAATATAGCTGAAGCTTATACAAAATTAAATGATGAAAAGCGTGCCTATAAATATTTGGATATAATATTAAAAGATATTGGTGAATTAGATAAGGATGGAGAATTCTATTGTAAAATTTGTAACCAGTTAGCTGTTTCGTATGAAAATTTAGGAGAGCTTGAACAAGCAGAAAAGTATTATAAAGAATCCTTAGAATATGCAAAGAAGAATGTTCAATATAATTATATCTCTAAAAATATCATATCTTTGATAGAATTAAATACAAAAACGAAGGTTCAGGATATTGGCCAAATAATAGAACAGTATAATGACGATATTATATCTGGCATGAAATTTAATGATGGTTCATTGGCAGTCTTTAAATGTTTGAAGACATATGTTGATAACCAAGAGTACGATAGGTTTGAAAAACTAATCGATAATATAATAAAATATCAAGGAGGAGAGAGCATATGAAGAGAAGGAAATTAATAAGTGTAGTTGTATTGATGTTTTTATTATTTAATCTATCCATGGGGGTGTTTGCTGGAGCAGATTCAGGTACTGCTAGACCAGAAGCTAAGAGATATTCAGGTTATCAAGGAAAACCAGAATATCCTACAGTTAGCTCTTGTGGAGGTGATGCAGGTACAACTAGACCTAATTAATAAGTGGTAATTTAAATTAGTTAAGATTAATTAGTTAATAATAAAGTGAATAACTCTAATTCTATGAAAATAAAATAATAATTGGTAATATTACCAAAAATGAATAGGGCATAAACTCTGAACCTGTGTTAAATAAAAGTTGCTATGCAATAAATAACAAAGAGGTAAGAATTTATGCCATATTTATCTAATACAATATTATAATATAGTAGTATCTAGACTAAACTGGCATTGAGTTACTATAACTAAATACCTCCAAAATGGAGTTCATGGAGATAGGAATATAGCTATATCAACCTGGGAAAAAAGAAAATCTTACAGTTTAGATGAAATATATGATAATAATTTAGGTGGTGAAATTATATATTTTAACATATGTCTATAAAAATAAAATAAAAATTTATTCTCTAACTGTTATCCTAATGTTTATAACAATACTAGCAGGATGCAGTCCTTATAAAACTGTTAGCATTGATGAAACCAAAGAATTTACCAAAACAATTATGGGTTCTAACGAAAAAATAGCAAATTTAGAATTTAGATTTAAAAGACCTACTCTTTATGCAGATATTAATTATAAAGGAGACTTAGAAAAAGGAGATTTCCAATATCTAATAAATGAATTTCAAACAATAATAGGTATTGATTTTATGCAAAAAATTGGAGATGAATATTGGAATGGCAGCAGACCTAGTGGATTCAAATTAAGGATTCATATAGGAGAGGATAAAAAGGATGGTTATGATTATATAATTTATAGTAAATATAACAAAACAAAAGTATCGAATGAAGAACCAGATAATATCGATGGATATGAGACTTGGTATATATTTGATAGGGATGATAATGAAATAAAAATAGACTAAAATTAAATGGTTGGCATAATCTGTTTTCTAGATTCTATAAAATGTTTTGTGCAAACGGTATATATACTTTTTTTTACTAACAACAGTTATTTTTAAAACTAAAACTAACCAACCAAAAAAGAAATTAACAATAAAATAAATAAATAAAAATAAGTTAAGATTTTGATATTCTTATCAAAATCTTAACTTATTTTTATTGCTTTGATATTTATAATAATGTTGCTTTGAAGTAGAAACATAGCATTTTAAGGTTGACTTCATTGGTTTACTTTTCTACTTAGGTATAGTAAACTGAACATAGAATAATTTCAATATTCTAAAATCAATATCATATTTTTATTATCAATAGTTTTAGGGGTGAAGATAATGAGTCATATACAATATTTTGATTGGGGCAATATAGAGTGGATTTATGAGCCTGATACTAAGAACTCTACTAATATAATGCATATAGGCATTAGTACCATATTACCGGGAAAAAGACAAAAGGAGCATATTCACTATGGAGATGAACAATTATTATATGTTTTATCTGGACAAGGAGAACAGCTTATTGGTAAGGAGTTAAGTATTAAGGAGCCGGGGTCTTTATTTCATATAGATGCAGGTTCAGTACATGAGGCAATAAATGCGGGTGAAGAACCAATTAAAGAATTACTGATATCAATTCCAGTATATTATAACCAACGCAATCCCCTAAATGATATATTGAATAGCGGGGAGGTGCATAAAGAAAATTTTGAGGATACAATAGTATTAAATGATAAGATTAAACATCTATATGATGAGGCTATTGATATATTAGGAATTCCATTATCCATATTTGACAGAAAAAATGAACCGGTTATTATTTCTCATAACTATCCCGAATTTTGTATAAAAAAATGCAATGTACATAAAGATGTAAGGAATTGCCATCTATATAATATTTATGATGAATATATGCCTCCCCATTATAAAGATCCATTTGCTTTTGTTTGTCAATATGGATTAAGAGTATTTGTTATGCCAATTATTATAAACAATAGTTTGGTTGGTACTATAAAAGGAGGACATATTAGAATATATGATGAAAGTTATGTAGAATTTAAAGATGAATTAGACTTAGATTATGCATTGTATCGTAAAATTCAGATAGTTCATCAAGGACGTATCATGGCTATTTTGCAGCATATAAAGACCTTGAGTAAGAACATTTCATATTATTATCTATTAGAAAATACTGAGATGGAATTATATAAGAAAGAAGAGATAATTAAAGATATTGCTAAAAATGAACTTCTATTGGAGGAGAGCTTAAGATCTACAAAAGAACAGGTTTTGAGTATACAGATTAATAATCATTTTCTTTTTAATACATTAAATGCAATTGCTAGTCTTGCTATAAAAGAAGATAGCATAAAGACTTATGAATCAATAATTAGATTATCAAAAATTTTTAGATATTCACTGAAGTCAAGCAACTCTATTGCCACATTAAATGATGAGATTTTATTTATTATGGATTATCTAGAGCTGCAAAAATTAAGATATGGTGAAAGACTTAGTGTAAATATTAATATTTCTGAAAATGCCAAATCGGCAAGAATTCCCTTTAATTTCATTCAGCCAATAATTGAAAATTCTTTTGTCCATGGTTTTAAAAATAAAATGGACAACCTAAGCATCCAAATTAGCTGTAGAAAGAATCAGGATAAAATTTATATTCAAGTACTAGATAATGGAACTGGATTAGAAGAAGATGAAATTGAAAAACTTAATAATATGATTAAAGGACAGACAGAGAATTTTATTATTAGTGGTCTAATGATGATATATAGAAAACTAGAATTACTTCATCATAATAATTTTGAATTTAAAATTTCAAGTAAGAAGAATGCTGGCACTCAAGTCATAATAGTAATTCCAGCTATTAAGGAGGAATTATGATTAAAACATTGATTGTAGACGATGAAATATTAGCTAGAGATTTATTAAAACTTTTAATAAGCAAAAATAATATACCCTTAGAAGTGATGGGAGAAGCTGAAAACGGGAGAGAAGCTATAGAACTAATCTTTGATTTAAAGCCAGAAGTAGTTTTTTTGGATATAGAAATGCCAGGTAGTGATGGAATAGATGTTATGGACTATATAAAGAATCATTATATTGAACCGATAACATTTATTGTGGTCACAGCATTTAGTTATTTTGAATATGCCCAGTCCTCGCTGAGATTAGGAGCAAAGGACATATTATTAAAACCTATAGAGGCTAACAGCTTGAAGGAATCTATTGCTAGAGTTATAGGATATAAATTCACCGATAATCCATTGTTAAATGATATTCTTCAATATATAAATATTAATTATAGAAATGATATTCAATTAAATCAATGTGCTAAGGATTTTCATATTAGTGTAAATCAAATTAATAGATTGTTTAATAGATATTTTCATATGACTTTTATAAAGTATTTAAATAAATTTAGAATTGATAAAGCTATAGAATTAATGTACAATGAAAAACTTCCTATTAAGGAGATAGCAACACAAGTAGGCTTTAATAATCTAAATTATTTTTATAAAACCTTTAAAATTATAACGGGAAATACACCTAAAAATTATAAGCAGTAGCTTTAGGCTACTGTTTTGTTAATAGATGATTTAGTTCAATTAAATAGTGATTTAGTTAATTTAAAATTATTTGAATATTTGAAATAATATACCATAACAACTATGAAAAGGAGAGACTAATTATGTTAGATACTTTAAAAGCAACAGATTCCATATTATTTCAAATGGTAAAGGAAGAATTAAATCGTCAAAGAACGGGAATCGAAATGATAGCATCTGAAAGCTATGTTCCTACAGAGGTTCTAGAGCTGCAAGGTAGTATTTTGACGAATAAGACTACAGAAGGTTTTCCGGGAAAAAGATATCATGCAGGATGTCATGTAATAGATAAAGTGGAGAATTTAGGAATATCTAGAGCAAAACAGCTTTATGAATCTGGACATGCTAATATACAAGCACATTCAGGTTCACAAGCAAATCAAACTGTTTATTCTGCAATATTAGAACCAGGAGATACTGTATTAGGATTGAGATTAGATCAAGGCGGACATTTGACCCATGGCAATAAGGTAAACTTTTCAGGAAAGATATACAACTTTATTGCCTATGGACTTGATAAGGAAACAGAATTAATTGATTATGATGAAATTGAAAAGCTTGCAAGAGAATATAAACCAAAACTCATAGTTACAGGGGGAAGTGCTTATCCAAGGATTATTGATTTCAAAAAGATTTCCGAAATAGCCAAATCTGTTGGAGCATATTTCATGGCAGATATGGCCCATGTAGCAGGACTTGTGGCAGCTAAGATATATCCTAATCCTATGAAGTATGCAGACTTTGTTACCTCCACTACTACTAAAACCTTATGTGGTGCAAGAGGCGGGTTTATATTATGCAAAGAAGAATATGCTAAGGCAATTGATAAGGCAATGTTTCCGGGTTCCCAAGGTTCTCCTCATCTTCACACAATGGGGGCAAAAGCATATACCTTTAAGCGTGCCTCTACAGAAGAATTTGCAAATTTAATGAAGCAAGTTGTAAAAAATGCTCAAGTCTTGGGAGCTGCATTATCGGAATATGGATTTAGGATTGTATCTGGAGGTACAGATACACATTTATTATTAGTTGACTTAAGACCAAAGAAGCTGACAGGTAAACAATTGGAAAAAGCCTTGGATTATGTAGGGATCACTGTAAATAAAAACATGATACCTTTTGACCCCGAAAAACCAATGGTCACTAGTGGAGTTAGGATTGGAACTACAGCCATGACAATAAAAGGTATGAAAGAGCAGGATATTAAAGAAATAGGGTCAATAATAAATAAAGTTGCAAACAGCATAGACAATGAGGATGTACTCAATGAAATAAGAAATGAAGTATTAGGTATAAGTCAAAGATTTCCATTATATGAAAGATATTTTTAACAACTTCAACTATAGTTTATAAGATTTGTATTACTTGTTCAAAAAGATATGGGTTTTGGGAAATAGGGTGATAAAAGAAGGAGGACTATTATGTTAAAGTTGGAAGAATTGAAAAAATTATATGAGGAGGAAGTAATTGAATTTAGAAGAGATCTTCATATGTACCCAGAACTAAGTTTCAAAGAGTATAGGACTACTGAAAAAATTAAAGAAAAATTAATTTCATTAGGCATTGAAATAATGGATTTAGGGATGGAAACTGGTGTTGTAGGCTTATTAAAAGGAAAAGAAGAAGGACCTACAATAGCATTAAGAGGAGATATTGATGCTCTTCCGATTCAAGAACTGAATGATGTTCCCTATAAATCCAAAATAGATGGAGTAATGCATGCCTGCGGTCATGATTTTCATGCCTCATCTGTAATAGGTGCTGCAATAATCTTATCTGATATTAAGAATAAATTAAATGGAAATGTAATGTTTGTATTTCAACCAGCTGAAGAAATAAATAAGGGAGCAAAAGTAATGGTTGAAAAGGGGCTATTTACAGATTATAAAGCGGATTTGATATTTGGACTCCATAATAATCCAGAGATACCATGGGGGAAAATTGCAATTAAAAAGGACGGATTAATGGCAGCAGTTGACACTATAAGAATAAAAGTGAAAGGGAAGGGAGGTCATGGTGCAATACCCAATGCTACAAGGGACCCTATTATAGCAGCGTCAGCTATGTTAATGAACTTGCAAACAATAGTTAGTCGTAATGTAAGTCCTTTAGATTCAGCAGTTATTTCCATAGGGACATTTAATTCTGGAACTGCTAACAATGTCATTTCGGAACTCGTGGAGATGTCAGGCACTGTAAGAAGTTTTGATCTACAAGTAAGACAAATGTTACCAAAAAGGATAAAGGAAGTATTAGAGTACACTGCAAAGGCTTATATGGTAGATGTTGAATTAGAGTATATTTTTGACTTACCAGCTGTATTTAATGATGATGAACTAACAAAATTGGCATATGATGCAACAAAAGAAATAGTAGGAGAGGAAGGAATTGTTGATCCAATACCTTCAATGGGTGGAGAGGACTTTTCCATTTTTACTGAAAAAGTTCCTGGATTTTTCTTTTGGTTAGGAGTAGGTAACAAAGAAAAGGATATGAATTATGTTTGGCACAATCCAAGATTTGATGGAGATGATAGAGCTGTTATTACTGCTTCAGCAGTAATGAGTAACATGGTTTTACATGGTATAAAATATGCCAATGAAAATAAAAATGAGGTGAGATAATGAAGAATGTAAAACTGCATTTATTAGTTTTAGGATTAGTAGTTATTTCTGAATTTATTGGCGTCATAAATATTCCTATTGGAATTGGAACAATTGTATTATTACCAATGCTGTATGCTATGATTTTTGGTGTACTATTGACACCCAAGTTTTTAAATGTTGCAAGAGAAAAAGAAATGGATGATGCAGGGTCTTTAATAAGCTTAACTCTGATGCTTTTAATGGCTAAATATGGTACAAATATTGGACCTACTTTGCCGAAAATATTAGCTGCTAGTCCTGCTCTTATTTTGCAAGAGTTCGGAAATATAGGAACAGTTTTACTAGGAGTGCCAATTGCAGTGTTATTGGGACTAAAAAGAGAAGCTATAGGTGGAGCTCATTCAATAGCTAGAGAACCTAATGTCGCTCTAGTTGGAGATAAATTTGGACTTGATAGTGAAGAGGGACAAGGAGTATTAGGAGTTTATATAGTAGGGACAGTTTTCGGAACAGTATTTATTGGATTAATGGCAAGTTTTCTTGCTGCAAATACTTCCTTACATCCTTATTCTTTAGCCATGGCTTCTGGAGTAGGTTCAGGGAGCATGATGACAGCGGGAGTAGGCTCCTTAGTAGCTATGTTTCCAGAAATGGAAGAAATGATTACAGCTTTTGGAGCTGCAAGCAATATGCTCTCCGGCTTAGATGGTTTATATATGTCATTATGGTTAGCATTACCTTTGGCTGAATGGTTATATAAGAAGGTATATAAAATGAAGTATAAAGAGCTGCCAGAAGTTCCTGTGACTAAGGAGGGAAATTAACATGAAACTAAAGGATTCCGTTATTATATTATTAATAACAGCAGCAATCTCAGTTGTGGGAAATTATGTTGGTTATAAAGTAAATATGATAGAAGCAATTCCAGGAGTATTAATATTAGTATCAATAGCAGTGTTAGGAATAGTACTAGCAAAGATAATACCGCTCAAAATTCCTAGTGTAGCATATATTGTAACTTTATCTACATTATTAACAGTACCTGGAATACCGGGAGCAGCAACTATATCAAATCTAGTTTCAAAAGTTAATTTCTTAGCATTAGCCACTCCGATTTTAGGATATGCAGGGATCTATACTGGTAAAAATTTAGACTCTCTTAAAAAAACAGGATGGAGAATTGTAATTCTTGCAATTTTTGTAATGATTGGAACTTATCTAGGTTCGGCAATTATTGCAGATATTTTATTAAGAGCCTTAGGACAAATTTAATTGTAATAAAAATAAACCTCAAGAAGTTAAAGCTCCTTGAGGTTTATCTATAAGTCTAATTAATGCTTACTTTTTTCTTTCTAGATATAAAGTCTATTAATGTTACTAATCCTGCTATCATAACTCTCAAATAATAATCTATAAATCTCCATAGCATTAAGGCAAAGGATAGGATCTTTTTAGGGAATATGACTTTAAATAACATATAAAATCCACCTTCTGCCGCACCAGCAGTTCCTGGAGTAGGCATAAAAGACACTGCCATATAATGTAAAGATTGAATAGCAATGATATCTAAGAAATGACCCATTTCAAAACCTAATGCTAAATAGACAAAAAAAGTAATAGAAAAACCAATTGTCAACTGTACTATAGACACTAGAATCAATTCCAATGTAGTTTTCTTATCTTTTTTCATCTCTTCGACGCTTGTCTTATAATCTAATAAAGTATTATTCATTTTTTCTTCAGATTTTTCTATGTCTTTTATTATTTTAAATTTGTGTAAAATTTTAATAGATTTACTTAAAAGACTTCTAATAAATTTTTCATTTAGTAAGAATCCAAATATCATAATTAAAATTATGAAATTAACCAAACAGCCTATTATTACAAAAGGTAGTGCTAGTTTAGCTTCAGTATAAAGCAAGTTAAATCTAATTATAAACATAAATAATGAATAGAAAGTAACTACCAATTGATATATCAAGAACCTGTTAACAAATAAAGATGATGCAGTACCTACAGGTACACCATCACTTACCAATGAATATATTTGAACAGGCTGACCTCCAGTGGAGAATGGAGTAATTGCACTATAATATTGACCAATCATACAAAGTTTAAGAGATGCTCCATAGGTACTTTTAATATTTAAGGTTTTTTTCATTCTATGGATTATATAGGCTTCAAAAAACCAATACAATACCATACATAAAACTGCTATTAATAAAAGCACGATATTTGCACTACTGATTAATTCAGAAAAATTATCGAAATCATTGTTGCTAACAAAAATCCATATGGTAAGCACTATAAGACCTACTAATATTATATAATTTAATGCTTTTTTCATAGTAATTCCTACTTTCTTTTATTATGCACAAGAACTTTTATTCTCTATTATACACCTTCTTCATGTAAATTAGAAGGGGGCAGTAAAATAGAGAACTTATATACCTAAAGACAGGATAAACGTCTGTACACCGATAGACGCTACCTGCCTTTGCACTAAATTAATTGTTTTCTTATTTCTTCTGGTACTAAACTTCCACCAGTTCCCCAACACATATGAGTTATATTTTCATTTTTATATTTTTCCGAAGTAAATATAGGTCCTAAAAATCCTGCAAGGGCAGAAGGCTCTAAGAATATTTTTTCCTCATCATATAGTGCTTTTAGAAAGTCATATAACCTATAGTCATCAATTGTAAATGCACCAGTTAATGTTTTGTCCATGATTTTTCCTACAAAAGAGGAAGGTCTTCCCACTGCTAAACCATCTGCATCAGTTTTATTATCTAGACCAATATCTTCTACGGAAATTTTATCATGAAGCCCAGAAGCCAAACCCAATAGCATAGCAGGTGAATGAGTTGGTTCTGCAAAGAAGCATCTTACATTATCTCCATACATAAGTTTAAGTCCATAAGCTACACCGCCAGGGCCTCCACCTACACCGCAAGGAAGATATACAAAAAGAGGATGATCCTTGTTGATTACAATTCCCATATCTTCAAGCTGTCTTTTAGTTCTCATGCCACCGACAGCATACCCCATAAATAAATCCTTGGAATTTTCATCATCTATAAAATAAGATTTAGGATCTTTATCTGATAATGCTCTCCCTTCTTCCACAGCCTTTGAATAATCTGATGTATATTCAACTACTTTAACTCCTTTAGAGCGAAGTAAATCTTTCTTCCACTGCTTAGCATCCTGAGACATATGGACTATTACATTAAATCCTACTTTGGCAGAGATTGTACCAATACTTAGTCCAAGGTTGCCTGTACTGCCTACTTGAATTGTATAAGTAGAGAAGAATTTCTTAAAATCATCATCGGCTAATATACTATAATCATCTTCTAGCTTTAGTAGGCCATTATCTATAGCCAAGGTTTCTGCATGTTTTAATACTTCATATATACCGCCTCGAGCTTTAATCGAACCAGCTATGGGAAGTAAATCATCCCTCTTGAGAATTAGCCTGCCATATATATTTTTATTATATTCATTTTCCATTCGACCTTTCATCTTGTCAATTTCAGAGATAGGTGATTCGATAATTCCATCTATTACCTCAGGAAATACTTTTTTTATATATGGGGCAAATCTTTTAAGTCTATTTTCTGCTTCAAGTACATCATCTAAGGACACAGGTAGTCCATCTTTAACTTCATCAAAATTAATATAATTGTCGTTATACCATATAATTTCCTTTGCAGCTTTCAATTCATTTAATAACGGAAAATCCATATAAAAAACCTCCAATACAATATCTTTTATTTATAGTATATAAGATATATCTAGATAATAAAAGAGAAAAGAAAAAAGACACAAGAGAACCGTCAGACCGTGTAGAAAATCCAACAATTGGTTGACATAATTTAGGTTAAATATGCTGCAATTTATCCATGATATCATAAGAAATGGTGGTAGTATTAGATATACAGAAGGAATAAATATAGAAGTAATGTGACTACTAAGAAGATTAACTACAGATTTAAAATCAATATCGGACTTTAGAAAAGATAATAAAGAGGCCATAAATTTAGTATTTAAACAATTTGTGGCTCTATGTAAAGAATGGGATCTTCTGAAGGATAAAGCTCATCGAATAAGAAAAAACGCTGCAAATCCAGTCGTATCAACGGATTACAGCGTTTTTGTGTGCATCTATGGTTTTGGGGTTGACGATTTCCCGTTCCATCAATAGGTGCTATTTACTGCTTCCTCGGTTTTTTTCATAGCTTCTTCTCTTTCTTTATAAAATAAGGGGAGTTCTTTATGCAAAAGAGTTTTGACGGAATAGCACATAGGCTTGAAAAAATCACCATTTCCATCTAACCCCAAAGGACAGCCTCCTCCGCAAAGAAGAGAATATGTACAATCCCTGCATTCGGGAATTTTTTCTATATTACGGTTGCGTATTGAGTTTTCCTTGAATTCAATTAAGGGATGATACTTTCCTATAGAAAAGCGGTCCTTGCCAACACACCCCAAGCATGGATAAATATCGCCATAGGGGTCAAACGCCATGCCATCTACGTGAGCATAGCAATAGGAGTACAAAGGATTTATGGCTCTGCCATATACTAAGTGATCCAGTATTGAATTTTTTTTAGTTATAAAATCGTTTATTCTTTCCCTATCCTCGAAGGAGTGCTTTATATCCGAATGATATATTTCAGTCATTATATCAATTCGTTCATCATAAGAGTTTCCAAGCAGTGTGGCTAATTCAAACGATAAATTATCCTTATATCCTGAAAATCTGTCAAGCAGCTTTTCTCTTAAATCAATTGCTTGCTTGCAATTGTTTTTGTCAAGGTTCATTCTGATTCGGATATTTATCCCGCTTTCTAAACACTTCTCTATACCATCCATAATTTTCTTGAACGTAGGCTTTCCGTTAGCTAAGACCCTCCTGCTATTGTGAGACTCTTCACTGCCATCTAAAGTGATTAAAACTTGAGAAATATTTATAGACAAAAGTAAATCAAGGGATTCTATCAGATAATACCCATTGGTGAAAATTTGATATGTTTTATCGGGGGCCTTATTAAAAAGATGTTCCAAAGCAGGTCTGGTTTTTGGAAGCAACGGCTCTCCTCCAAAAAGACATATTGACTCTACGCCCTCACCCGCAAGTTTCAAGGCAGCATCAATTTGTTCCGGAGTTATGACCTCTTTTTTAAGATAGGCATCACCCTCAAAGCAATAAGGGCATCTGAAGTTGCAGTCATAAGTCATAACAAAGACGACAGATCTTTGGTCTTTTTGCCTTTGAATGTGATCGTTGCGCAATACCTTTAAAATTTCATTCTTTTTGGCTATTTCCTCTTCGTAGTTATTTACCAGATATCCTCTGGATTGGAGATTGCTTAATAGCTCAGCCTCCAAATCATTCTCCGTTACAATTTCTTCACAAGCCTGCCACTTGGACAATGTTTCGTAAATAGGGGCATCAATTTCGTCCATAGTGCCTGTTAAAGAGTTTATCAACAGTTTTTTGTTATCGTGTATGTCTACAAATATCATGTGTTTAATTAATCTCATTGCTTTCCCTCCCTAAAGCTGATTGTTGTGTTGATGAAGTCCCACCTTTGCTGGGGATGTCCAAAGTATATATAAGCCAAATACCTATCATCTCCGCCAAGTTTATGGTGCACACATAATTTCCCAACAAATCACATTGCCGCAAACCATAATAAGCAAAATGTTTGGCGGGATGTTATCTGTGATAAAAACCCTTCTATCACTGAATACTTTGGATTATTGTGATAGAAGGGTTATGTAGCTTAGCTTTTTTCGAATCAAATATTCAGTAAGAGAGTAAGCTAAACCACCTTACTAAGCTTAGCAAGCACAGCACCATTGATTACCCATTCCTACCATTGGTCCCATTTGTGAACTCTCCTGATTTGACTCATTTTGCAAATTCCAACTAGCTTCAATAATCGGCTTCATTTTCATTATATTTTCACCCCCCTAGTATGACACGACATTCTAACTTTTTTGCATTATACCATGGTATATATGAATTATATTAAAACATTTATTAGAAGTCAAGGTAAATTTTGCAATTTTATGAATATTGCAAATTATTACAATTCTTTGCAATATTCTACAAATTTTAACAAATTTACTAAATACCTCTTTGGACTTTTTAGCCTATGATATGAAAAGAGTGATAAATATAGTAAGTATAAGAGAAATAATAAAGGGGTTAACAGGTAAAAGGTCACCTGTTAACCCACAATTTTCTAAACATAGAATATTATTTGGTAACATTAAACAACTCATAGCATAAAAGACTACGGCTATTACATTGGAAAAAGTATCCATTTTTGCACCGTCTGCCGTTCCTCTGTGTATTTTCTATCACTATAGTAATACCTTAGATAAAAAGCTGAATATTAGAATTCAAAGCTTCTACTAAATAGTCTTCTGCTGTAACTATACTAACTTCTTTGAGAAGCTCCTCTTCTTTGAAGCCCATTACTTCACAAGAGAGTTTACATGCTTTCATATTTACACCTTTTTTTAATGCACCATTGAGAAAATCAGATAATTTAGGAGTATCACTATCATCCATCATTCCCAAAAGCATTTTCTTTCCTATACCTGCAAAGTTCATTTTAGATAGAGGTAACTCTTCAATATGTCTTGGAGTCATGTTTGCAAACATTTTTTCTGATGTAGTTTTATCTTCAGCAGAGATACTATTGGGATCTCTAACAAGCATTAATCCCCAAAATGCAAAAAACATTGTGACATCTACATTTATCTCCTTTGCAGTATTAGCTAATATAAGAGCTGCTAATGCTTTATCATAATCACCGCTGAACATAAGTATACTCATTTTTTTATCAGTATTCATTTCCATAGAAAACCTCCTTTCTACTAGGTTTAGTAGAAAGGAGAATTTCTATACTTATTTTTATAAAAATCTAAGTTTTGACTGATTTCTTTAAGAAGATATGCAAGTAGATATATTTCATTATAATCATTATATAGACCGAAACTAATTCTGACTAAACCGGGGCGAGATAGTGATTGATTAGTCATATATTTTTCTACATCTTCATCAGGTATTTTAAGCAGTCTTTGAACATAAGGCTGTGCACAGAAGCAACCATTTCTAACGGCGATTCCTCCCTCACGAGCAAGTATGGTTGCTAATTCATTATGCTTTAATCCTTCCATATTAAATGAAATAATAGATACTTTCTCTTCTACATTCATATCATCATAGAGAATAAGTCCAGGTATATCATGTATTAAACTTATGGCATATCGGGTAAGATCTTTTTCATATTCATCTATTTTCCTCATATTTAAGTTCTGTAATGTTTTGATGCTAGTAGATAATGCAACCACTCCCATTAAGTTAGGGGTTCCGGCTTCTTCTTTTTCAGGAGGGTCTGCCCATATTGTATCTTTAATAGATACAAACTCTACTGTTCCTCCGCCCACTTGTTCTGAAAAACCCTTTTCAAAAACTTTTTTAGGCGCTATCAATGCACCTACACCAAAGGGGGCATACATTTTATGTCCAGAAAATGCTATATAATCGATATGCTCAGGGCTATCTACAGGTCTCATATCAAAGTGACTGTGGGGAATGAGCTGGGCTCCGTCTACTAAAATTTCAGCTCCATATTTATGACATAACTTTGCTATTTCATATATGGGATTAATATAACCAGTTACATTTGATGCACCAGTTACTGCGACTAATCCCACTTTCCCTTTATATAGTTTTAATTTGAATTCTAAATCCTCTAAGCATAGTCTTCCAGAGGCGTCTACTTGTATATAATCTGTAGTATATCTATATTTCCAAGGTAGTAGATTAGAATGATGTTCCATGTATGTAGATAAGACTATTTTATCCTGTAGAGTATCTTTTAATCTATAAGATAGCTTATTTATACATTCTGTAGTATTTTTTAAAAATATTACTGTATGATAATCCTTATTTCCTCCAACAAAATTTAATACTATTTCTCTTCCTTCATCATATATCATTGAAGACACTATGGACTTATATCCTGTACCTCTGTGCACAGAAGAATAAATGCTAGAAAACTCAACTATCTCTTTTACAACAGATTGAAAGGGAGGTGTCGTAGCAGCATTATCAAAGTTGATATAATGCACAGAGTTGCCATTTTCTAACCTTACTAGACTATTGCTACCTACAATTAAGTTTTTATCCATAAAATCACCCTTACTATTTAATATAATACTATTTTATTAGAAAATATATTTTTGGTGCCATTTTACTGAATATAAGTTATAATCCTATAATTATGATATAATAGTAGTAAAAATAAGAAGGTAGGATCATCCCTACTGCTTCAAATATAGGGGGAATTTTTTTGACAGGTAAAAAAACTTTATATGCAGATTTATCTTTACTTTTAGTTGCTGTTGTTTGGGGCTCAGGGTTTGTTGTGACAAAGAATGCATTAGATCATGTAACTCCTTATTACTTATTGTTCTTTAGATTTATTATTTCCACCATAATACTATCAGTGATATTTTTTAACAAAATTAGGAAGGCTTCTATAAAAGATATAAAAGCTGGAGTAATTATAGGATTATTTCTATTTGCAGGTTTTGCTATGCAAACAGTAGGTCTACAATATACTGAAGCTGGAAAACAGGCTTTCATTACAGCAACCAATGTGGTTATGGTACCATTTATTTATTGGGGTATATCTAAGAAAAGACCAGATAAATTTGATTTAGCAGCAGCTTTTTTATGCTTAGTTGGGATCGGAATACTCAGCTTAAATAGTAATTTGACAATTGGATATGGAGATTTCTTGACATTTTTATGTGCCATAATGTTTGCATGCCATATATCTTCTACAGGATATTTTGCAAAGGAATCAGATCCATATGTTATATCAATAGTACAATTAGGTACAGCAGGTATACTTTCATTTATATTTGCCATATTATTTGAAGGGACAAAAATGAATATTCAAACTCAGACATTAATTCCGATATTATATTTATCTTTATTTAGTACAATGTTTGCATTTCTAGTACAAACTGTTGCTCAAAAGTACACAAACTCAACTCATGCGGCTATAATCTTGAGTCTAGAAGCGGTGTTTGGAAGCACTTTTGCAATTATATTTCTGAAAGAACCCTTTACTGTAAGATTTTTAATAGGATGTATGGCAATTTTAATTTCAGTTATAACTAGTGAAACAAAGTGGGAATTTTTAAAGTTGAAGAGGGATTAAAACAAAAGATTGTAATTGGAGGATAAATATGAAGATATTTATATTAGATAAAAATATGGATGATATAAATACTCTAAAAAAGATTATCCATAACAATCATTTAGGTTTTTTAGTGGGCGTATCTGATGATCCTTTAGAAGGTGTAGAAGAAATAATGACTTCAGAGCCGGATTTGATTATTTTGGATATGTTAGATGAAGAATTTGATGGATTTCGTATAATTAAAGAAATAAAAGAAGAGAGTCTTAGCACTAAATTTATTATGATTTCCAATTTTACATCTAAGGAAAATGTTGAAAAGGCATATATTCATGGAGTAGAATATTTTATTTATAAGCCTATAAATTACTTAGAAGTAGAAACCATAATAAAAAAGGTCAAATATAAAATAGAATTAGAAGAAAAGATGAATAAAATTCAACAAATATTTAACGATATTACGCCAAATTTTGAACAAACTATAGAGTCAAAGGATTGTGAACAAGATATCAATTTAATACTTTTTAGACTAGGTATTATTGGTGAAATAGGAAGTGAAGATTTAGTAAAAGTAGCAAATTTTTTAATGAAAAATAGAGTTAAAATAAATGATCTTTCTATACGAGAATTATGCTCTAGATTTACCAATAATCCTAAGGCCATGGAACAAAGAATGAGAAGGACTATCAATGTAGCTATGAGCAATATTGCATCCTTAGGTATAGAGGACTATATGAATGAAACCTTTGTGGAATATTCAAATACTCTGTTTAATTTCGAACAAATAAAGCGTGAAATGGACTATATTCGAGGGAAAAATAATGGAAAAGGTTCAATAAATATGAAAAAATTCCTCTCAGGATTATGTATACTTTGCGAAAAGTATAACAATTAGAAATATTCAGAAATCATTTTTGAGTATTTTTGAAGTTTTTTGAAACTCCGTATATATAATTGACCTAGTCTAATAAAAAAGGAGGCAGGTCAATGGACAAATTAATGGAAATCAATGGAATTATCAATGATTTTGTATGGGGTCCACCAATGCTTATATTATTGGTTGGTACCGGAATTTATTTAACTCTTCGCACTAATTTTTTCTCAATTACAAAGCTTGGCTATATTTTAAAGAATACCTTACTTAAGATGTTCGCTAAGGATGACCATGGTGAAGGTGAGGTAACAGCATTCCAGGCAGTTGCCACAGCATTAGCTGCTACTGTAGGTACAGGTAATATTGCTGGTGTTGCTACTGCAATATCTATTGGGGGGCCAGGAGCAGTATTCTGGATGTGGATTGCTGCATTATTTGGTATGACTACAAAGTTTGCAGAGGTTGTACTAGCAGTTCATTATAGGGAAAAGACTCCTGACGGAAGATTTGTCGGAGGTCCGATGTACTATATTACAAATGGATTAAAATGGAAATGGCTTGCATATATATTTGCATTCTTTGGAGCTTTAGCTGCATTCGGTATAGGAAACATGGTTCAATCCAACTCTATAGCAGAATCACTTCAAGTAACATTTAATATTCCTAAATTATGGACAGGAATTGCATTAGCAGTATTTGCAGCTATGGTTGTTATAGGTGGTATTAAGAGAATAGGTTCTGTAACTGAAAAATTAGTACCTTTTATGGCAGCATTCTATATTATAGGCGGTTTAGTAATAATTATTATTAATGCAGCACATATTCCAGAGGCATTTGGATTAATCTTTGGCTCAGCATTTACTGGAACAGCTGCTGTAGGAGGATTTGCAGGTTCATTCCTTAAGGATGCTATGAGATATGGAGTTGCACGTGGGGTATTTACTAACGAGGCAGGACTTGGTAGTGCACCGATAGCTCATGCAGCTGCGACAACAGATCACCCTGTACGTCAAGGATTATGGGGAGTATTTGAAGTATTTGTAGATACAATAGTTATTTGTTCCATAACTGCATTGTCAATTTTAACTACAGGTGTATGGCAAAGTGGAGCAACAGGAGCAGCTCTTACAACTGAGGCTTTCAGCCATGGTTTACCGGGAACTTGGGGTGGAACTATAGTTTCCATAGGTATTTTACTATTTGCATTCTCTACTATACTAGGTTGGGAATACTATGGAGAGCGTTGTGCTGAATATTTATTTGGGCCTAAAGTTAATATGATTTATAGAATCTTATGGATACCTTTTATAGCTGTAGGTGCTGTAGGTGGACTTGAAGTTCTTTGGGCTTTAGCAGATACATTAAATGGTTTAATGGCTATTCCAAACTTAATAGGAGTTGCGGCTTTAAGTGGAGTTGTTATTAAACTTACTAAGGAATTCTTTGCAAAAGAAAGAGCTCTTGGTAATAAATAAATTATAAATAAAGAGGACAGATCTTTTTAATGGATCTGTCCTTTGTTTATTGATGATCTCTCATTTCTTTTCTATATTTCTCCATGACCCCTGCGAATATTTCAGCACTGGTAGGCGGAGTATAGGTTATAGCATTGGCTCCAGCTTCTATGGTTTCAAGGATAGACTCTTCTGTAGGACCACCTGTAGCAATGATAGGTAATTCTTTTCCAAATTCTTCCCTTATTTTTCTCACGAGAGAAGCTGTTCTAGGACCACCAGATATATTTAATATACTGGCTCCGGACTGAACCTTGCCCTTATAATCGTCACATTCTGAAACAACAGTAGCTATAATAGGTATGTCGATTCTACCCTTCATTTTAGAAATTACATCATTAGCTGTAGGAGCATTTACTACAACTCCATATGCACCCATGAGCTCTGCCTGAAGGGCGATATCAACAGACCTTTTGCCAGTTGTAAGTCCACCCCCTACACCTACAAAAACAGGAACTGGAGCAACTTCAAGTATAGCTTGAGTAATAGACAATTGCGGGGTAAAGGGATATACTGCTATAATTGAATTGGCATTTGTATTTTTTATAATAGCCACATCTGTTGAGAATAGCAAGGATTTGATCCTTGTCCCTAATACTTTTATACCACTAGCTTTATAGATTACAGGCGGAACCTCTATGATCCTAGATCTAAGCTGAGATTTTACTTCTGGTATATATTTTTCTTTTTCCATAAAACACCTCCTAAAGATATTTATATAATTATATTATACCCATAAATATTGTTTTCCTCTATGATTTTCTTTTTACATAATCTTGCAGTTAAAAGTATGCTATAATGGATATATAAGACAAATCATAAAAATAGCAAGGGAGTGAATTGACATGAAGGGACTACCGAATTTGAGTGCACTCTGGGAAACTGCTATTAGCATCATACCTCTAACCGCTATATTAGCTGCACTTCAGATATTTATCCTAAAAAAGCCACTACATAATGTGAGGGATTTTATAATTGGATTTATATTATCTGTACTAGGTTTACATTTATTCTTAAAAGGTACAACCATGAGCTTAATACCTTTAGGGGATTCAGTTGGTAGAAATTTTGTAATTATTGAGAAAAAATGGATTATACTAGTAATAGGGTTTGTAATAGGTTATGCTGCTACTTTAGTAGAACCAGGATTGAAAGCATTAGCTTTAGAGGTAGAAGAATTATCTCAAGGAGCTATACCACATATGGTCCTAATCCATGGAGTTGCCGTGGGATTTGGCTGTGGTATGACAATAGGTTTATTAAAGATATTATTGAACCTTCCATATATAAAAGTCCTTGTACCACTGCTACTAATAGTAATACTTCTATCTTTTTTCGCACCAGAGCCATTTGGTGCAATAGCATTTGATGCTGCATCTGCTACAACGGGACCTGTAAACATACCAATCAATATGGCTTTGGCTGTAGGGTTGGCTTCAGTTATTAAAGGGGTTGACCCATTGATATCTGGTTTTGGAATAGTAGGACTTACATCCATAGGCTCAATGATTTCTGTAATGATATTAGGTATATTAACTAAAATTTAGGAGGTGGTATTGTGATTGAAATTAGATGTATAATAGCCGTAGTTGAAAGAGGTAAAGCTGAAAAAGTAGTAGATGCTGCAAAATCAGCAGGAGCTAATGGTGCTACTATTTTCTATGGTAGAGGAACAGGAGAATCTGAAGTAAAAAAGTTCTTAAATATGCATGTTGAAGCCTCTAAGGAGATAATCTTAATTCTAACGGAAATAGATAAGTATAAGAATATAATGAATGCAATGGTAGAGGCAGGACAGCTTAAGAAACCAGGGACAGGCATTATTTTTACAGTACCAGTTACTAATTTAATAGGTTTACATCATAGAGAAGAATTTGAGGAATAATAAAGTACAAGGGGGATAAATTATGTTTAAATGGAAGGACGATTTCAGTGTCAACATTGAAAAGATTAATGAACAACATAAGGAACTATTTAAAATGGGTACAGAATTATATAACTTAGTTTCTGCAAAAGATGGAGTTGATCGCTATGATGAAATTATGACTGTAATCCATAGATTGGCAGAGTACACTATAGAACATTTCACATATGAAGAAGAATTGATGAAGATTCATGGGTATAAGGATTTTGATAATCACAAGAAACAACATGATGCATTTGTAGCTAAGATTCAGTCTATTAAAGCTGATGATGTAGATGTAAAACAAAGAAAAATTGGTATGGATTTAATTGTTTTTATAGCTAATTGGATCGAAAATCATATTCTTGTTACAGATATGAAATATAAAAACTATTTAAATAGTAAAGGCGTTTATTAAACTCTTCTAATAATACACATTAGATTGGGATAATGAAGGGGATTTAATATGAGAAAAGTACATGTGGAATATATGAAGGATTTACCTATAAATATATTTTTAGCCAATATCATGGAATACCCAATCCATTGGCAGGATTCCATTCAAATTTTGTTTGTTCTGAAAGGCACTATAGATGTAGGTGTAGAAAATGAAATATATACATTAAATGAAAGAGAAATAGAGATAATCAACGTCAATGAAGTGTATAGTATAAAGTCCAATGATCCAGATAATTTAGTCCTTGTACTCAATATCGACCCTAATTTTTTTGAAAGATATTATGATGATGCCAAGGAAGTATTCTTTTATACAGATTCCTCAGAGGGAAAACCCCAAGAAGATGAAAAATATCATGAGTTAAGAAAGTATATTTCGATACTTCTTTACGAAGCAATATCTAAAATAGATGATTATGAAGATAAGATAGAAGAATATTTATTAGATATGATGTATCATCTATTAAATAACTTTCACTACCTTTTCTATGAAGGAGAAGGCTTAGAAGAGGATGACGAACAGTTAGAGAGATATCATAGAATAGTTAAATATTTAAGTAATAACTATATGAATAAGGTAAGTTTGCAGGAAATAGCAGACAAGGAGTTTCTCAGCTCTCAGTATTTATCTTATAAAATCAAGGATATATTAGGCCATGGATTTAATGAGTATTTAAATCAAATAAGGGTAGAGGAATCTACAAAACTACTTTTAGATTCAGATAGAAATATATCAGAAATATCAGAAGAAGTAGGTTTCTCTCATGTAAGATATTATAATAAACATTTTAAGCTTCATTATAATTGTACACCTATGCAGTATAGGAAGAAATATAAAGTAAGTGAAAAAGAACTTGAGAAGATGACAAAGGTTAAATACTTTAATATTAGAGAAGCCATACCTTATCTTACTAACTATATTGAAGATTATGAAAGGTATGATTATGATAATAGAATTATAAAGATTGATATAGATTTGAATAAGGATACTATAGATGAATATAGGAAACCAGATATAATAGATTTGGGGGATATTTATCTTCTTCTTGAAGAGGAAAATAGAAGAATTCTAGAGGAAATACAAAGAGAGATAGAATTTAAATATTGCATAGTAAATAAACTTTTCTCTGAGGATATGGATATTTATAGAGATAAGAATCATAAATTTATTAACTGGACTAGAGTTGAAAATATATTAGATTTTTTAAGAGATCAGAATCTTATCCCGATAATCATTAGTGAAAATGTTGAAGAATATATAATTAATGATTTTATAAATCATTTTTCTAATCTCTATGATGAAGATGTGGAGAAATGGTTAAGTATGAGGATAGAAGATTTAGAGCCATATTTCCCAAAGAAGAAAATTAGTGGAATGCAGGATACGATTTCTATGGTACCTTATGTACTATATAATTATATTCATTTGAATAATAGAGTTGTATTAAATATGGTAGATGAAATATCTAAGGAAACCATATTAAACAATGATACCTTCTTCGGTGGAAATGGTATATTTACATCTAACTACTTAAAGAAGCCTTCCTATTATGCTTATATGTTATTATCTCTTTTAGGAGATAGAGTAATAGATAGGGGGGAAGGTTATATAGTTACAAAATCAGAGTATGGATATCAGATAATGCTTTTTAATCCTGTAGAAATAGATGAAAAGGTAATATATGATAGCCTTCCTATGGATAAGATTAAAGAGCGAAAAATCTCATTAAATATACTAAATATGGAATCAGATTTTCAAGTCACTAAATATGTATTAGACAAGGGATTTGGCTCAGTATATGATAAATGGCTGGGTTTAAATAGACCAGAAAGATTAGATAATGATAATTGGGAATTACTAAAGGAATATGTACATCCCAATGTATCTTTCTATTATGGAAAAAAATCTACAGTATATAATACAGTTGCTACTATAAAACCATATGGAACTGTGCTTTTTGTACTAAATAATGTACTAAATTCATAAATTTTTGGATTATCTTAAGGTTTTTGAAAATCTTGTTTATTCAAAAAGCCAAAAACAATCCAAGATAGAGGATAAACAAGTGAATGAAAAGGAACCTCCATTTATGTTAACATAATAAAGTAAGATAAATGGAGGTTTTATTATGGGTAAAAACAATAAATTATTCGGAGAGGAAAAGATCGGTAAACTATTACTTAGATTTTCTATTCCAATAATAATTTCTTTCTTAGTATCAGAACTATATAATATGGTGGATACGCTATTTGTGGGAAGAACTGTAGGTGGATATGGAATAGGAGGATTAGTACTAGTATTTCCTATACAAAGGATAATAATTGCATTGAGTGTAATGATAGCTGTAGGAACATCAACAGCATTTTCTAGATCCAACGGACAAAATAATATGGATCAATCTAGAAAAATTGTTAGAAATGGTTTTTCTTTATCCTTCTTATTGATGGTATCTATTACGGCTATTATATATATATTCTCAGAGAAGATACTTTTAGGTCTTGGTGCTAGTCATCAGACATTACCTTATGCGAAGGATTATTTAGATATAATAATATTTGGATCTACGTTTTTAAGCTTAACAACATTTATATCTAATATAATGATATCTGTAGGGAATAATAAGGTTTCAATAATAAGCACCAGTATAGGAGCTATAATTAATATAATCCTTGACTATATTTTAGTTGTAGAGTTTAAAATGGGAGTTAAAGGGGCAGCCATAGCTACAACGGTTTCTCAGATAATTGGATTTAGTTATGCTTATTATAATTATTCAAAGGTAAAGAAAGAATTTAAAATACCATCAGGTTTTGAATTTGATAAAAGGCTAATAAAAGCAATTATATTAGTGGGTTTATCTGCATTTATTATAGAATCAGAAGATGGAGTACTAATGGCAGTACGCAACCATTTGTTACTTAATACAGCAGGAGATAATGGAATCATAGTACTTGGGGTTATATCTAAGATATATATGTTCCTGTTTATAACAATGTTTGGAATAGCTTCAGCTATGCAGCCAATAGCTGCATTTAATGTAGGGGCTAAGAATTATAAGAGATTAAAAACGGTAATGCAGAAAACTAGCATATATGCCTTTCTTACATCTATGATAATGTGGTTAATTGCTATGATTTATACTCCACAATTAATATCTATATTTGTGAAGGAGCCTGAGATAATATCTGAATCAGTAAAAGCATTTAGAATAGTGGTGGCAGCACTTCCGATGGCTAGTATTTATTATGTATCTATATTTTATTTTCAAGCCCTTGGAAAGGCAAAGACATCAATATTTTTATCAATATCTAAGCAGCTAATTTTAACCATACCGATATCTGTTATATTAGTGAAAGTATTTCATTTAGGAGCTATGGGAGTTTGGTTAGCTTATCCAATATCAGATATTTTAGCAAGTATTGCGTCATATATGTTAATAAGAGAAGAGAGACAAGAGTTAAATATAAAAATAGAAAATGCAAGAGGGACGGTTCCTTTTGCTTCACACTAACCAATGAGTCAGAGATTAGTTCTCTGGCTCATTATTATATTTGGTATGAAGTATGATTTTTTTAGGGTATAATATATAGAAATATACTGAGGTGAGTAAAATGACTAAGGAAAGTAAAAATATAGCTAAAATAGTAAATACGCCTCTAGGTTCTCTAATACATGTAGGAGAGAAAAAGGTAGAAAATATTAAAATTACATATACAAAATATAATAACCTAGAACTTGAAAGAAAAGAAATAAATGATTTAGGTAAGTTTATAAATGATACAGATGATAAAGTGAAATGGCTAGATATAATAGGAATCCACGATACAAATTTAGTAAATAAAATATGCCAATCACTAAAGGTACATCCACTAGTAATAGAAGATATATTAAATACATCTCAAAATCCAAAAATGGAGGACTATGATGATTATATATTTTTAGTCACTAAGTTAATGTATTTTAATGAAGAAGAGGAATTAGAAACAGAGCAAATATCATTTATATTATTCAAAGATAAACTTATATCTTTTCAAGAGCTAGAAACAGAGCTATTTGATGGTATCTTGTGTCGACTAAAGGAAGGTACTAATATAAGGAAAAACGGAGCAGATGATTTATTATATGGATTACTTGATGCAATAGTAGATAATTACTTTTTAATAGTAGAAGATATAGGAGAAAAAATAGATACTATAGAAGATGAATTACTATTAAATCCTAAGAAGGAGATACTCCAGAAGATCTATATCTTGAAGAGGGATTTGATTTATATTAGAAATTCACTTTGGCCTATGAGAAATGTAATCAGCAGCTTATCTAAAAATGATTATGATTTAATAGATGGTAAAACAATTTATTATTTAAGAGATGTTTACGATCATGTAATCCAAATGATAGATATTATAGAAACATATAGAGATATATGCAGTGGTATGCTGGATACTTATCTTTCCAGCATAGGAAATAAAACAAATGAAGTGATGAAGGTTCTTACTATATTCTCAACCATATTTATACCTTTAACATTTCTTGCAGGAGTATATGGTATGAACTTTAGATACTTACCAGAATTAAATTGGAAATATGGATATTTTAGCTTTTGGATAATAAGCATTATAATTATTATATTAATGTTAAGATTTTTTAGAAAAAAAGATTGGCTATAGAAATTTCTTAGCCAATCTTAAATTTTTCTCATTGTAAGGAGGGTATAGTATATTGCTGTCAAGTCTTCCATTAGATTTAAATATACTTTTTTCATGGGAAAAAGTATCAAAGGTGTATTTTGAGTGATATCTTCCCATGCCGCTGAAACCAATTCCTCCAAATGGAAGATGAGAGTTCGCAACATGTGATATTGCGTGGTTAATACATCCTCCGCCAAATTGGATATTTTCAATAATATAGTCCTCAATATACTTATCTCTTGTAAAAAGATATAAAGCTAAAGGATAATGATTTATCCTAACTATATCCAAAACTTCTGAAATATGATTATATGTTAATATAGGAAGTATTGGACCAAATATTTCTTCCTGCATAATTGGATGATTCATATCTATTTCATCAACTAATGTAGGGGCAATGAATCTATCCTCTTTATTATAAACTCCACCTTCTAGAATATTACATCCTTCTAATAAAGATATAAGTCTATGAAATCTCTTTTCATTGATTATTCTACCTAGATTTTCAGATTCTTTACCATTATCTCCATAATAATTTTTGATATATAGCTTTATACTATTAATTAAAGTTTCTTTTTTAGATTCATGTACTAAAAGGTAATCAGGTGCTACACAGGTTTGGCCTGCATTATAAAATTTTGCCCAAGTAATTCTTTTAGCTGCAATATCTATATCTGCGTCTTTGTAAACTATGGTTGGCGATTTCCCACCTAATTCTAATGTCACAGGTGTTAAATGTTTTGCCGATAGTTCCAATATTTTCTTGCCTACATTTACACTTCCGGTGAAGAATATATGATCAAATCTATAATTCTCTATTAAAGGTGTAACAGCTTCAGAACCTGGTCCTTCTACTACACTAATATAATTATCAGAAAAGGCCTCACGGATTATCTTGGAAATTATCTTTTCAGTTTCCTTTGATTGATTTGATGGTTTCAAAATAGCACAGTTTCCTGCGGCGATGGCACCTATTAAAGGTGATATGGCCAATTGAAATGGATAATTCCACGGGCTGATTATCAACACTACTCCTTTAGGTTCTGGATAGATAAAGCTATTAGCTGGCTGTAGATAAATTGGGGTAGGAACTTTTTTAGGCTTCATCCAATACCTTAAGTTTTTTATTGCATGATTTAGTTCTTGATATACAACACCTATTTCAGCAGTATAGGATTCAAATATAGGTTTACCTAGATCTAATGTCAGAGCATTAATTATATTCTCTTCATTTTTCTCTATTATGTTTCTAAGTTTTTTAAGCCCAGTTATTCTAAATTCATAGCTTCTAGTGTTTCCATTATCAAAGTACTCTCTTTTTGATTCATATAAGTTTTGTAACATAGGATCATTCCTTTTCCTTTAATATAGATATATAATATCATATAATTTTCAGATAGAGTCTATACTTTTAATCTTAAATAAATAAAGAAAATAAATATTTCAATTGCCCTAAAAAACTATTGAAAAAGTGTAGTGGAAGTGTTATTCTATATATACAGACACTACATAAGTTTAAAAATATTGTACCCGTACGGTGAAAGGGGAGAGATTAAAAATGAAAGATATGGATACTAAAACAATAACAAGAATAGCTGTGCTTATGGCTCTAACAACTGTGATGACTATGGTAATCCATATACCTACTATAGGAACAAATGGATATTTAAATTTGGGGGATATGGTGGTATTTTTGGCAGCTATAATGCTAGGCAGAAGAGGTGGATTCTTAGTAGGAGGGTTAGGATCAGCCTTAGCAGACATATTATTGGGATACACTCATTATGCTCCTATTACTTTTATAGTAAAAGGGTTAGAGGGTTATATAGCAGGAAAAATACTTGAGACTAAACTAGGGGAAAGAACACCGATTATAGCCACAGTTATTGGCGGAGTATTTATGGCATTTGGATATTATTTTGCAGAAATATTTATGTATGGAGCAAAGGCAGCATTAGCATCTATACCGGGTAATTTAATGCAAGGCTTGCTTGGGGCAGTTACAGCAGTAGTATTATATACAACATTAAAAAAGACAAGAATAACCAATTAAATAAAGTCTGACAGAAATTTTCTGTCAGACTTTATATTTTATAGGCTTTCAAAACACTTATCTTTATTTTCCCATATCCAGATAAGCATCTTCCTATTTTGCATTGTAAGATTCTTAAGTTCCTCTTTTCCATCTAACCAGGCAATAAAAATCATTTGAATGGAATAGATTACATAAGGAATTGCAAGTTTTTCGGCTTCTGTCAATTTACAGATATTATCATATCCAGTAATTATTCCCTTTAATATTTCATCCCATTTTTCAAACCTATCAGCAATTGTAGTAGCTTCAGCTAAGATTCCTGTTGCACAGTAACAAGGATCAAAGATTCTTACATTTCTCTCGCTGATTTCAAAATCAATAAAGCCACTTACTTCATCATTATGAAACATAATATTTGACGGATTAGGATCACGATGAATTATATGTCGTGGTAGTTCATTATAAAGCTTACTAAAGTTTTCAGTAAAATCCTCATAGAATCTATCGGGTAATGGACAACCCCATTGTTCCATAGTTATTTTTGTCTGGGGCAATGCCCAGCCTAATACAGTTTTTAGGAGATTATTGTCATTAACTTCTAAATTTTTATCTTGTTTTTTAAGGATTTTGTGTAGATTACCAATGGCTTCACCATATTTTTTTCCTATTTCAATTCTATTCCCTGCATAACGTTCTTCAGGTGTTAAAAATTTCCCCTTGATATGATTGGTAAGACAAAAGTATTTGTCATCTTTAATAATGAAATCCTCATCCTCAATGGTTTTAATAGGAGTTGCTGCAAGGACTCCAGATTTTTCTAGTTCCTTTGAAATGGCGATATGTGTTTTTAAACCTGCAATATTTTTTCCTGTTTTGAAGATATATTTTCCATTAATTAACCATGTATTATCAGATTTAGCTGTACCACCTAAAGTAAAGGTATCTTCTATTTCTAAATTTGAGTCTAAATTCCAATTTGACAATATCTGTTTTATTTCTCTCTGTGTTAGCATAATTTTTGCCTCCCTAATTAAATTTACTGCCATTGGTTTTTTAGCAGTATTTAATTTTAAATATTTTGTAGGAGAGCAGCCAAATTCACGCTTGAATGCTTTAAAAAATCCTGCATAGGTATTAAAACCATATAAAAGAGCTATATCAATTGTTTTTTTGCCGATTTGAATCTCATAAATTCCATGGTAAAGCCTACGCTTAGTAATAAAAGCAGCTACAGGCATACCTACATAGTTAGAAAAAATACGACAGAAATGAAATGTTGAAAATCCTGAGATTTCTGCAAGCTCTGATAATGAAAGTTCAGATTTTAGATTCTCTTCAATATAGTCAATTGATTTTTGAAGCAATTGAATAGTGGTCATGGCTATTCTCCTCTCTGCCCTAGGGTAATATAAGTTTAGCATAGGGATAGAGCAAAAATGTTTCCTGTGTTGCTATATTAATTTCCTGCCTTCAAATGTTTTCCAATTTTATAACCTTTAACCCCTAAAGAATCTTCTTTCATATCTGCTACTTCACAGTCCTTAGTAGGATTATTTAGTTCCTGATTTTCTCTGGCAACAGAGAGCATTAACTTAATCCTATTTTCTTGATTGACCTTAGTAGCCCCCGGGTCATAATCAATAGGGACTATATTTGCACTAGGGCAGATGTCTCTAATTTTACGTATCATTCCTTTTCCTACTATATGATTAGGCAAACATCCAAAAGGTTGAGTGCATACGATATTTTCATATCCCATTTTAACTAAATCAACCATCTCAGCAGTTAATACCCAACCTTCTCCCATTTTACAACCTTCATTTATGATATCGGCAGATAAGGACTTTAAATGTTCAAATGAAGAGGGTGGAGTAAAATTACTATATTTTTTCACTGCTTTGATAATCATATTTTCGTACATTCTAAGGTACTTCATTATTAATGAGGCACTGGTCCTTTTAATCTTACTTCCACCATAGATATCAACATCTACCATAGAATTATCTACAGTATACATTGCAAACCCCATAATACCAGGAACCATGATTTCACAATCTTCACTTATGAGAAAATCTTCTAGATGGTTATTGCCTAACTTTGAGTATTTTACATAAATTTCCCCAACGATTCCTACTTTTATTTTTTTCTCGTTGAAAACTGGAATCTCTCCAAAGGATTTTACTATTCTTTCTAAGTTTCTATTTATTTCTTTTATTTTATATCCTTTGTCATGTTCAAACTGTCTTCCCAAATGATTAATCCAAAAATCTACCAGATTCTCACTACTACCCTTAAAGATTTCATAGGGCTTAACTTGATTTTTTAAAAGCATCAACATATCACCATAGGTTAATGCTACTAATAGTTTGTTAATCAAAGGTAAAGTAAGTTTAAATCCACTATTCTTTTCAAGTCCCTTAACATTGAAGGAGATAATGGGGATATTACTATATCCAGCTTTTTTTAAAGCTTTTTTAAGTAAATGTATATAGTTGGAAGCCCTGCATCCTCCGCCCGTTTGGCTAATAATGAGGGCCACCTTATTTAAATCATATTTACCACTATTTAGGGCATCTATCATTTGACCAATAACAAGTAATGCAGGGTAACAGATGTCATTGTGAACATATTTTAATCCCTCGTTTACTACAGAAGAGCCTTCATTTTTAAGTATTTCTACTTTATATCCATACTGTTCAAATACATTTTTAAAAAGAGAAAAATGGATTGAAGACATATCTGGAATTAAAATAGTATAATCTTTTTTCATTTCTTTAGTAAATACGACATTTGAATCCTCTATATTAATATGATCTGTTGTCATATTACCATGACTCCTTTCATTGGTTGAGAGCTTCCATTAGACTGCGAAGTCTAATTTTTACAGCTCCAAGATTTGTTATTTCGTCTATTTTTATTTGAGTATAGATTTTTCCTTCATTTTCTAATATCTCACTAACTTCATCTGTAGTGACTGCATCTAAACCGCATCCAAAAGAAACTAATTGTACTAAATTCATATTATCTTTATCTCCAATATATTTAGCAGCAGCATATAGCCTAGCGTGATAGGTCCATTGATTTAAAACTGAAGTTGGAAATTTGGATGTATTTCCGCTAATAACATCCTCAGATATAACTATAGCACCTAATTGGCATATTAATTTATCTATTCCATTATTTATTTCAGGATCTACATGGTAAGGACGACCTGCCAAAACGATAATGGGTAGATTATTTTTATTTGCATAATCTATATAATGTTTGCCCATGGCTTGAACTCTTTCTAAATAAGAATAGTATTCTTCATAGGCCTTGTTAGAAGCCAGCTTTACTTCTTCTAAAGTAATATCCTTAAAACTTCTGCCTAAAATTCCATGGATTTTCTTTATAAAATCCTTAGGTCTGTGAAGACCAATATAATCATAGATAAAGTTAATATTTTTAATTTGCGGGACATTTGCGGCTACCACTTCAGGATAGTATGCAACCACGGGGCAGTTATAATGGTTATCTCCTAATCCCTCATCTAAATTATAACTCATACATGGATAGAATATATTATCAACCTCTCCATCTATTAAGGATTCAATATGTCCATGAACGAGTTTTGCTGGATAACAAATGGTATCAGAAGGAATAGTATGTTGACCTTTTAGATATAAATCTCTATTGGATTTAGGAGAAATGATTACTTCGAATCCTAATTCTGTAAAGAATTTATGCCAGAAAGGTAATAATTCATACATATTTAATACCATGGGTATCCCTATTCTGCCTCGTTTTCCCTTAATAGGCTGATAGTTATTTAAGAGTTTTAGCTTATAATCATATATACTTAATTGTTTTCTACCTTCTTTCTTAGCTAGGGGTTTTTCGCATCGATTACCGCTAATAAACTTTCTGCCATCATCAAATGTGTTAATAGTCAATCTGCAATTATTGCTGCAAAGTCCACAAGTAGAGCCTTGTACTTCATGAGAGAAAGATATCAGTTTATCCTTTGATAGAATAGTAGAAATATCCTTAGCATTAGATTTTGCATAAAGGGCTGCACCATAGGCTCCCATTAAACCTGCGATATTTGGTCGAATAACTTCCTGCCCTAATTCCATTTCAAAAGCACGAAGTACAGCATTATTCAAAAATGTGCCACCCTGAACTACAATATTCTTACCCAAACCCTCTCTAGATGTAACTCTAATCACTTTATATAGCGCATTCTTAACTACTGAAGCTGATAAACCTGCTGATATATCTTCAATGGTAGCTCCATCTTTTTGAGCTTGCTTGACAGAAGAATTCATAAAAACTGTGCAACGTGATCCTAAGTCTACAGGATTTGAAGCAAAGTTTCCTAGGTTGGCAAAGTCTTCAATGGTATAATTCAAGGCTCCGGCAAAGGTTTGTAAAAATGAACCACAGCCAGAGGAACAAGCCTCATTCAAAAATATATTATCAATAACACCATTTTTTATCTTAAAGCATTTAATATCTTGTCCACCTATATCTATTATAAAGTCCACATTAGGCCTAAATTTCTTAGCGCCAGTAAAATGTGCAATAGTTTCTACAATACCATAGTCTATTTGAAAGGCGTTTTTTAGTATTTCTTCGCCATATCCAGTTACTGTACTAGACCTTATGGTGATATTTGGAAATTTATTATAAAAGTCTTGTAGAAAGTCCTTTACAATAGACACAGGGTTTCCTTTGTTGAGAAGATAAACTGAATTTAGAATATTTTCCTCATCATCAATAATTACCATCTTTATTGTAGTGGAACCTGCATCGATACCAAGATATGCATTTCCATTGTATTCATTAGGATTTGAATATATTACTTTTTCCTCATTGTGTCTAGAAATAAAATTATTATATTCTTCTACACTATGAAATAATGGAGAAGTATGAGCGAAATCTCCATCACTATTTTGATTTTCAATCATAGCTATGGTAGATTTTAGATTTACTTTTTGGGATTCAGACATAAAGGCAGCACCTAGGGCAACAAAATATAAGGAGTACTCTGGACAGATACCTTTTGTATCAAGAGTTTTATCAAAGCTTCTTCTAAGCTCTGATAAAAAGGTAAGTGGTCCTCCAAGATATACAACATTACCTAATAATTCTCTACCTTGAGCTAATCCTGCTATGGTTTGATTTACAACAGCATAAAAGATACTAGCAGCAACATCATTTTTCTTAGCTCCCTGATTTAAGAGGGGCTGAATATCTGATTTCGCAAATACCCCACATCTTGAGGCAATTGTATATAACTTATCATAAGATTTAGCTAAATCATTCATCTCACTAGGAGTGATGTTAAGTAAAGTTGCCATTTGGTCAATAAATGCCCCTGTACCACCAGCACAGGAGCCATTCATACGAACTTCTAATCCGTTGGTTAAGAAAAGTATCTTCGCATCTTCTCCTCCTAATTCAATAACTACATCTGCCTCTGGTATCAATTTTCCCACTGCTATACGTGTTGCATATACTTCTTGAACAAAGGGGATTTTACATCTATCGGCAAATCCCATACCAGCAGAACCTGAGATAGATAGATTAACATATTCATCACATTGACATTCTTCCATAATTCTTTCTAGCAATTCTTTAGTTTTTTTAGTAATCTGAGAATAATGACGCTCATAGGAACTAAAAACTATATTGTCATATTCATCTAATACAATACACTTTAATGTTGTAGAACCTACATCAATACCGATTCTCATTTTTATCGTCCCTTCATTTCTATATAATTAACTTTATTATACTATATCACAGTTTTATTATTATTCAATATTCCGATAAAATTTAACAAACACCTCCAAAAAAATAAAATAGAGGATAGTAAGAATACTGTCCTCTGCTTGTAAAATAGGTTGTTTTATTTATCTTTTTTGTTATGATCTAACTCAGAAAGCTTTTTCTTAATATTAGGAAAAGCCTTTTCTAAACGCCTATGGATAAATCCTTTTTCTTTTGACAATTTTTCATATTTTGTCTTTAATTCTTCAATATGTAGCTTTCTTTCATCTATAATATCTTTAAAATCCGACTTCTGTTCTGCAAGTCTATTTTTCATATTATCTTTAGTTTTAATTGCTAATGTCATACCTTTATAAATATTCTCACCTACATCTTCTGAATAAGATCTTAATTTTTCAGCTATTTCTTCAAGTATACGCATATGTTTTTTTATTTTCATGATACCTAAAATTGTTATAAAAAAATCTGCTATAAAATATGCCAAAAGTATAATCAATATAATATTACCAATATTACTATTGAAGATAGATACAAGCTTTGAAATTGACGGATGAATTATATCTATCATAAAGACTCCGGCAAGACCCCATATAATCGAAAAGGAGAGACATACATAACCTCTTATATTAAAAGGCATATCGTTATAGTCCCACCACTTATCATTAAATACTTTTTCAAGTATAAATCCTGTAACGAGTTCCAAAGTCGATGTAAGCAAAAATGCACCTAAAAATAATAGAAAGAAATTTTTTGATAGGTCTTCTAAGCAAAATATCAATATTATCATACCGAAGCCATAAATTGGACATACAGGACCATTTAGAAAACCTCTATTAACAAATTTCCCAGAGGTCACTACATGATAAGCAACTTCTACACACCAGCCTAAGAAAGCATAAATAATAAAGAACCATAAATATTTTAAAATAAAATTCATCATATTATATCACATCACTATATTTTATTAGATTAGTTAATGATATAATTATAATTCAAAAAATCAATAAATGCAATTTGCTTCAATGAATTAAAGTTAATTAGGAAATTATTAATATTTTGCTATAATATTAGTAACGAAAGGGGTGCTTATATGATAAAGATACTTTTAGTAGAAGATGACGCTACACTAGATGCCCCATATGAGGTTGCTTGAGTATATTTTTCTGGGTTAGCTATTAGGTCTTGGACTTTAGCTATAGTAGCGGCTCGTTCAGCCTTGGCTCTTTTATCATACTTTTCACTGTAGAATACAACTTGCTTTTCATCAACTGGTTTTTTCATCTTTCTTCCACTTACTGATGTTACTTGTATTGCCCTTGGATATAGCCTTGATTTTCTTTTGTATTCTTTACCTAGCCACTCATAGCCATCTTGATTAAGAACATAATCTTTAAGTTCTTTGTTTTCACCTCTAACTGACATACTAAATACATAACCATTTCCTGCAGATAAAGTATACCAGATATTATCACCAGTAGTCATACCCTTATTGGCAACAACCACACCACCTTACCAAGCTTATAATCCTTTTTAATTCTAGATAAGTTTGGACGATAAGTAAGGCAATCATTAGTGTTGCCAGGAGATAATTGATATGTAATAGGTATCCCGTTATTATCAATAAATAAATCCATTTGAACAATTAGATTGGGGTGACGCTCCTTGGAACACCTTTTCTTTTAAAATCATCGATCTTATCAGTTTCAAAATAATAATTTGTAACATCGTAATAAACAAGCTTAGTATCTCTTCCGTAATTGTTTTTAATTTTATTGCTAATCCAAACTTGTAAATTATCCTTATGCTTGTTAAATAGAGAAAGACAACGGTAAACATCATCAAGAGAATAGTCATTATTTTCGAAGAAACGATCTCGTTCTTCAAAAGACTTCTTCTTAGAAGCAGGATTTGATAGCCTAGAGAAAACAAGCATCTTCATAATGGGATTAACATCATATTCTTCATTAGAATGTCTTTGCATATTAACTAAAAATGTGTGTATCCCAAGCTCATGATATATTTTACTTAAAGCAGCATAACCAAAATTCTTACGATTTACAGAATTAGCAGGAATTAATTCATCCCTTGTAATAGTAAAAGATACAGGGGCATTGTCTAAAAGACGCTTAGCATTCATACGCTTAGTCTCTTCTGTGAAAAAGGCAACAGGATCATCATATTCCTTTTCCAGTTCATCAAGATATCCAAGAGACTTAATAACTTTAGCCTTAGTAATTTTTGTTTCTTTATCTCGATAATTATGAACAATGGATAAATATGTTTTGCCAGTTTTTTTATTAAAGTTTTTTAGATACATTGGAAACATACTTCTTTATATCTATATTACAACACACATTTCCACGTATCACTACATAAATATGACAATAAAATAAAATAAAAATACTCAACTTCATTTGTAAAATCAATGGGCTCGGGTTATGTTAATTTAAAAGTTGCAGCAGAATCATGGTGGTAAATTCATGTATAATAAATCGACAAAGTATATCAAAATATGTCGAAAAATGAGCAAAACCAATGGGTTGACAGGTTTTTTTATGAATGATATGCTGATTTTAGCAACAATACATAATTCAGATATTGAATAATGACATAAATATAATATATTGAAGAATCCATATTTGGATATTATTTTCAAATTGTATTCTTAAGAGGCATTATTTTTTGAAGAAGTTAATTAATAGAATTATGTAATTTCAAATTTACTAGCAAAAGAGGTTGCTTTAATATAAAAATATAAATAAGTCCACCTAAGAAATGTCAATGACTAATTTAAAAACATTTGATATTTCAGTTGAACTAAAAAAGTGCAACTTTTATAAACCCTTTGATTGTATGTCAAAAAGTAAGAATTCTTCTATAGAATTACACTATGTAGCGACGTCACATTTCACTTTTAGGTAATTCTTTTGATGTTCTTCTGGAGTAATGATCTCAAATTCTTTTTCATCACGCAAAATGGCAAATACAATGTTGCATACTTTATGAAAGGTCTGGGGTCTATCGAGAACCGTCAGACATGTTAAATACAGAAGTAATATCTGATGAAGGAAGAACTACTTCTTCTGTTACTTAATAATAGAAATGTATTAACACTATAGTCCTTAGTGACTATAACATTATTATACTAGGAGATGATCTATTAATGATAAAATATAATGCAAATGATTTCTTTATGATTCGTACTCCATTATTATCAACTAATGATTATTTATTAATGTTTGATAATGTCTCTGAGATTGATATGAAAAAAAATCTTAAAGATAAGTTCAAAGAACCTTTTCTAAATGAAACATTGGCAGTCGCAAGTAATGACCTGTTAGAAGCTTTAGATAGAACAGACATAACTGATTCATCAAAATCTTCTGATCAAGTAACTTCGTCATTAATTAAATATTTTATTAGGTTGTCAACACGACCAACACCCTTTGGATTATTTTCAGGTATATCAATGGGAGAATTTGATAAGGAATCAAAAATAATTATTTCTGAAAAATCTCAACATACAAAAAGAGCAAGAGTTGATATGGAATGGTTGTATGGAGTTATAAAAGAAATAGAATCCAATCCAAAAATTAAAAATGAATTAAAAGTTATTTTTAATGACTACACATTTATAAATGGTAATAGAATTGAAAAACCAAATAAGACATTTTTAGAACATAATGAAGCAGGCCATGATGTTCAAGAACTATCAACCACAGTAAGATATACATCTCAAGTTAAATTAGTTGAAAATTTATGTCAGAAACCACAAAAATTATCTTTTTTAATTTCTTTTATTTCAGAAAAGAATCCAAATGTACCAGTTGAACGTATAGAAAAATTTATTATTCAATTATTTGAAAATGAATTTCTTATTTCAGAACTTAGACCTCCAATAATAAATACTGATATTTTAGACTATGTTATAGGTGTATTAAGTAATATTAAAAATAATGTAGATGTAGATTATTATTTAACAAAATTAAATGAAATAAGGAATAATATATCGAAATATAATTCACAATCTATTGGAAGTGGACAAGATATATTAGATAAAACAATCTACATGATGAAAGATATATATAAATGTAAAAATTATCTTCAAATTGATATGAAAGTAAGTACTGAAGCTAATATTTTAGATGAGTCTGTAAGAGAAGAACTAGAACAGTTTATTAATGCTATGTGTAAAATAACACCCGAATATAATACATCTAATGATATGGATAAGTATATAAAGATTTTTAATGAAAAGTATGGCTATAGGTCAGAAGTTCCAGTACTAGAATTATTAGATACTGATAAAGGTATAGGAAGTCCTGAGGATTATATAGATGATGGAATTAATATAATTTCTCCAATAAGAAAAAATTCATTAAAAGAAATACGTATAGATCTATTAAAAGAAAGAAAAATATTATCTGCAATAAAGGAAAATAAAAAAATAGTTGAGCTTACTGATGATGATATTGACTATATTGCTGGTGAAGAGTTTCAAAACTTTAGTAATAAAACTTGTTTAAAATCTTTGGAATTATTTTTAATAGCACATCCTAATAATCTAAATTATTCCTTTACACTTGCACCTAGTCTTGGCTCTAATGGTATTGGAAAAACTTTTGGAAGATTCACAGATTTGTTTACAGTAAATGAAAATAAATTTATTGAAGATGCTTTTAAAATTGAAAAAGAGTATTCATCAGAATACATAATTGCTGAAATATCAGAATTACCCATAAATGGAAGAACCAGTAATGTTTCATTAACAAATAGTGACTATGATTATCAAATAACTTTAACATCAAATTATACTGATGAAAAAATTCCTATTTCTATTAAAGATTTATATATAGGTATAGATAAAAATAATTTTTTTTATATAAAATCTAAAAAACTCAATAAAAAAGTAATAGTTACTATGACTAATATGTTAAACACTAGAAATTCAAGCCCAGTATTAAAATTTTTAACAAAAATCTCATCAGATTGTCAGATAAATGTATTAAATGGGATTTCAATGTTAAGAAATATGGAGTGTGAATATTCTCCTAGAATTGTTTATAAAAGAATAATAATAAAACCTGAAACATGGATTATTTCAAAAGATATTCTTAAAATGAGTAGTAATAAAAAAGATGAGTTTATCAAAAAATTTAATTTATATAGAGAAAAGTGGCATATTCCAAGATATGTATATTTGGCAAGGTTTGATAATCGCATTTTAATGGATATTGAAAACCCTATGCATATAGATCAAATTTATAAAGTTGTAAAAAAGGATACTATGCAGACTACATTATATGAAATGGAATGTGATTTTAATAATAATGTTGCTGTAGATGGAAAAGGCAATCATTATATAACTGAGATAGTTGTTCCATTTATGTTATCATCAAAAAATAGAGATATGCAAAAAGAAGATAGTAAAATAATCAATACTAAATCTGATATTTCTCTAAACTGTATGAAAATAAATAGAGACGAATTAATTCTTCTTCCAGGAAAAGAAAATTGGATTTTTTATAAATTATATGGTTATGGAAAACGACAAAATGAAATGATAGCTTATATATATGATTTTTTAGAGCAATTTGCAAATTATGGTATAGTTCAAAAATATTTTTTCATTAGATATTCAGATCCAAAGCCTCATTTACGCTTACGTATACAAGCAAAGGAAGGTTTTCTTACTTCTTTGTTTGAAAATATGAATAAATTACTTGAAAATTTTAAAAACAAAGGATTTATATCAGAAGTATTAATAGATTCTTATAAAAGAGAAACGGAAAGATATGGAGGACCAGATTTAATTAGAGAAGCTGAAGAATATTTTTGTCATGAAAGCCATTTAATAATGAAAACAATGAATAAATTTTTTGGGAGTTATGAAGAAGAAATAGATTATATTGGAATTTCATTTATTATTAGTACCTTAAAGGCTTTTGGGCTTACTCGAGATAGACAACAAATGTTTTTAGATTCAATGAACTTTGAAGATATATCTAAGACAAGAGAATATAGAAAATTATTACAAAAAAATCGTGATACTTATATGGGTGCTGTTAATGATGATAATTGGAAAACCATACGTAGTTTAATTGAATATCCAGATATATATAATCTAATAACTGAAACATATACTGGACTTAGAAAGTATGCAAAAGCTGTTTATGAAATAGATAAACAAGGAGAAATTACTAATACTATAGAGAATATTATATCCAGTATAATACATATGTTTTGTAATAGATTTGTCGGCAATAATATATGGGAACGTAAAATATATTCATTAGCAAGAGATGGCTTAAGATCATTACAAGGTTATCTTAAGTATAATTCTTAAGTTAATATATATGTTTAGAAGTAAATAACTTAATGATTCATATTCCCTTTTTTTGGCAGGGTAAGAGGGACTAAATAAAATTAAGGAGGTTAGATTATGGGAAATTTATTCGATGATTTTGATCTTGATGTAAAAAAAATAACTGAAAACAATTATGGTATAAAACCACTATCAGATGATACAGGTACATTAGTAACTGGCGATACATGTAAATGTCAATATACTGATAGAGATCAGTCTTATTGTTATTGTCTAACTGAAAATGATGCACCAGCATGTCTAATTACAGCACTACTAGGAGGAGGAAAATTCTGTTAAAAAGCAAATCCTAAATTATTTAAGTTTTAAACAATAATAATATAATTAAGCTTTAAAGATTCTAAAATTTAAATACCCTGCCAAATTTAAAAACAAGCAGATTGTTTATAGAAAATAAGTGTAAACCTTTATTATTTATAATTAGCAAATACCTAAAGTTGGAAGGAGAAAAATAATGATAGACCAGATAAAATTTAGAGAAATTATATCAAAAAAAATAAAATTAGAAGATTCTGTTTTAGAAAAATTTATTAATAACTCGGTATCCGATTTAACTAGGATTAAAATAAATATTGAAAACTTATCTTCATATGAAGCACTAGATGTATTATCTACATTAACATATTTTAAAGAATTTTTCATTTCTAAAGAAGAATGGGAAGATCTTGTATATATTTCTTTAAAAAATATACGTCAAGGTATTTATGATAATATATTTTCACCTTACTCTTCCTTTTCAGGTATTTGTTATATTACATATATTGTAAAAAACTTATTATTAAAATTGCCATCTTTATCAATTTTTTCAGACTCTTTGGATAATCTTCTTGTAGAAAATATTTATAAGTATTTAAGTATAGATAAAGATTATAAAGATTATATAGGTAAAGACTTTGAGCTTATTCAAGGCATTTCAGGGACTTTAAGTTATTTGCTTAACTTTAATGAAAATGAGAAATTCTATGAACTAACTATAAAACTAGTAGATGCACTAATAAAACATTCTCAAGAAAAAATTATATTTAATTATAAAGTTCCAGGTTGGTTTTATTACCCAAATAAGTATGAATATGAACTTGATCCAACATTAGATTCAACTAGTAGCTATATAAACTATGGAATATCTCATGGCATGTGCGGTCCTTTAACAGTACTTTCGTTAGTATATGCAAATGGATTTAACTCAAGTGGATTGATTCAAGCAATTAATGGTATAATTGAAGAATATTTGAAAGCATCATATTATGTTAATGATATAATATATTGGCCTGGTAGAATATCTTTTGAAAATTATATAAAAATGAAAAATATACAACTGAGTGAAATAGGTGAATGTCGTATGAGTTGGTGTTACGGTTCAGTAGGTATTTTACGCTCTTTATATATTTCTTCATTAGCAATATTAAATAAAAAAATTGAAAAGTTTACTGTTGATGAGATGCTTAAAATTGCACAGATGAATATATCAGATTATATGTTAACATCCCCGATTGTATGTCATGGTTTTGCTGGTACAGCAGCCATTATGAATGAAATGTATAAAGACACCAAAAATCCAATCTTTTGGAATAGAACTTTAGAATTAATTGAATATACAATAGAAAGCTATAACTTACATCATAATAAAAACTATAAAGTAGATACTGGTGATGAAATTAATAAATATGACTATCTTGTTGGATATACAGGTATATTACAAACAATCTATTCTATATTAACAGGTATTCCAAATGGCAATGAAAGTCGAATTTTAATAGCCTATAATTAAATGTTAAAAAGGAGTTTTGTATGATAAATAAAAAAAATAAAAATATAATATTTATATGTATTATACTTATCTTGATTATAATCACTTCTTTATTTATATTTAGAGATACAATTTTTCAAGATAAAAATAAAGATGATTTAAAAGTTTATAATCTCAAAAAACTTTGCAAAGTATGGGGCTATGTTAAATATACTCATCCTGCTTTTTTATTAGGTGAGAAAGATTGGGATGAAGAACTACTTAATTTAATTCCTATAATTGAAGAATCTAAAAATGAAAAAGAAGTTAATAATATACTCTATGATTGGTTTATAGGTCTTGGAGAAATAGACTATGGAAATTATCAAGGAAAATTCATAGAATGGGAAATAGCAAAAGAAGAAGAAAAAATAGTACAAGCTGATACAAATTGGATTAAAGATAAATCATATTTAGGAGATTCCCTTTCAGAGGCACTGTTAGAAATAAGGGAAATTCCAGAATTAGATAGAAGTAAAGCTCCTGTATTATTTGAAAAAGTTCTATCAACTTTTTTTGCAAATGAAAAAATTTATAAAGATATGGATTATAGTGATAGTAGATACCGTTTATTAAGCCTTTTTAGATTTTGGAATGCTATAGAATATTATTATCCCTATTTAGATATCTTAGATGATGACTGGAATTTAATATTAGAAGAATATATAGAGATTATGTTAAGTGGAATAGATAAACATAGCTATAATCAGACTCTTGCTTCACTTTCAACAAAACTTCATGATGGACATACTTTTTTTTCAGGTACTCAATTAGAAGATGTGTTTGAATTCTATGAGATTGAATTTGGTAAATATATAGCTCCAGTATATTTAACAAAAGCTGAGGGGAAATATGTAGTTGAAAGAATTGACAATGAATATAAAGATACATGCCCTTTATTAGTTGGTGATATACCTATAGAAATAAATGGTAAAAGAATAGAAGATGTTATAGAAGATCTAAAGAAATATATATCTATTCCAAATAATGAAAAAATATTAAACCCAATGGGTAGCATGATTTTAATATCTCATGAAAAAATAATGAATATAACTGTGCTAAGAGATAATGATAAAATAGAATATGAGCTTAAAGGAATGCCTTTTAATTTATATAATTACAACAATATAGAAGAAGATTATAAAATTTTAGAAAATAATATTGGACTTATAAATCCATCTAAATTAAAATTTGATGAAGTAGATATGATTATGAAAGACTTTAAAAATACTGATGGTATAATTATTGATTTACGACAATATCCTAAGAGTAATTTTGCTTTTTTACAAGAATATTTATTTGATAAAAGAATACCATATGCTAGTTTCAGTATTCCATCAAGATCAGTTCCAGGTGTATTTATAAATACAGAAAAGTTTACAGAATTTTCTACAGAACTTATATATGAAAATCCTATAGTAATATTGATGAGTGAAACTACCCAAAGTGCAGGTGAAACTTCTGTTTTAAGTCTTAGAGAAGCTCCTAATGTAACTGTCATGGGAGAAAATTCTATTGGAGCAAATGGAGATGTAAGTTTTATACAACTTCCTTGTGGAAATGCAATATCTTTTTCAGCTATTGGGGTATATACAGCTGAAGGTAAACAGACTCAAAGAATAGGGCTTAGTCCAGATATCGATATAGAAAAAACTATAGAAGGAGTAAGAGAAGGTAGAGATGAGTATATAGAAGAAGCAATTAAATATATTTTGGAAAATAAATAGTTGTTTATAATATATGTAATAATTTCAATAGATAATAAAAAGTATTATAAAAATATATAAATTATGTAAATTTTATTTAAATATTGATAGATAGGATGCTAATATTAATGAAGCAAAATAATAATAGAATAAAAAAAACATCACTTGCAATTAAATATTTTTTACGTATTTTGAGTTTACTAAGCAAAGCAGGAAAAAAATATATTTTTTATATTATTTTCTTTGCATTAATATTTAGTATAACCCCAAGTATGTCATTACTTTTAATGGAAAAAATAATTAACACACTACAATTATCAACACATGGGCTAAATTATATAATAAAACTACTAATTATATATATTTCTATTGATTTAGTAAATGGAATTTCATCGTTATTATCGAACTATTTTGAAAATATATTTCAAATGAAGATTTCATTAATAATCGATAGATCTATACTTGAAAAAACAAGGGAATTTTCATTAAAAGATTTCGAGGATTCTGAAACATATGATAGGATCCAAAGAGCATTAAGTGTCACTTCTTCACGTATATTTAATTTTTTTAAATCTTTTATTTCTATGTTTCAATTATTAATCAACATAATACTATTTAGTTTAATATTACTTTCTTGGAATTGGTGGATAGTACCATTAATATTACTTATTCCTTTAATTAATACAATTGTAACAGCATATTTTGGAAAAGTTTTCTTTAATATATATAAAGAAAGAGCACCAAAGGAGCGAAAACGTTGGTATTTTCAATATTTGTTAACTAAAGATTTTGCCTTTAAAGAAATTAAAATTTTTAATCTTAACAAGTATATAAGAGATAAATATAATGACTTAAGTGTTGAATTTTTTAAACAAGATAAAAAAATTACAGATAAAAGAATGATTTTCCAAATACTATTATTTTTTTTAGATCAATTAATTTCTTCATTTTTATTTGTTTTTATTATACTACAAACATTTTTAGGTAACATTTTACTTGGTCAATTAGTAAGTTATACACGAAGTATTTCAAATGTAAAGTCAAATACCCAAGGATTTTTATCTCAAATTAATTCAATTTATGAAAGTATGCTTTACATTGGACAGTATTTTGAATTTATAGATATGAAAAGTATGGATAAATATTTTAAAATTGAAGATAAGGAAGCTTTAAAAATGAATTTTAAAATTTCCAATATTAAAATTAGAAATTTATACTATAAATATAATGAAAATGACAAACCTGTTATAAATAATTTAAATTTAAATATTGAGAGTAACTCACTTATAGCTTTTATAGGGAGAAATGGTTCTGGGAAAAGCACTTTAGTAAAAATTCTTTCAACACTATATAAAGATTATCAAGGTGATATTTATATTGATAATTATAATCTTAAAGATTTAGATCAAGATGAAATTAAAAAAAGAATAGGAGTTTTATTTCAAGATTTTGTAAAATATGAGCTTACAGTTAGAGAAAATATAGCTTTTGGAGATTTAAGTAAAATGGAAAAATCAAAAGATATATTAGAATCGCTTAAAAAAACAGGAATGGATAATAGATTAAATGATATAGATGAACAATTAGGCTATTGGTTTGATGATGGAATACAATTATCTGGAGGTGAATGGCTAAAGATTGCATTAAGTAGAGCCTTTATAAGAGATGCAGATCTTTATTTATTAGATGAACCTAATTCTGCATTAGATTCTATCTCTGAAAAAATCATTCTGAAGTCTTTTAAATCACTAGTTAGAGATAAAATTGGAATAATTGTATCTCATAGAATAACAAGCATTAAAAATATTGTAGATAAAATAATTGTTTTTGATGAAGGTTCAATTGAAGCTATTGGTACTCATGAAGAGCTTTTAACTACTTCAAAAACATATAGAGAAATGTATTATAGTGAAATAGCCGAAGAATATTAAAACAATAAGGAGTTAACCATATGTTAAATTTATCAAGTTTAAAAGAAAACATTATAAATAAGTTAAATATGTCGGAAGAGTCAGTTGATACTTTTTTAGAACAAGTAAAAAAATATTTTTATTATATAAAAAAATGAGAATATAAATAAAAAATCACTAGAATCGTTGGAGATATTTGGAAAGGCAACTCTTTTTGAACAAATTTATTCTGAACAGAAATCTATCTTCTAAACACCACTTATGCTGTCATTTCCATCATCATTTTATTTCTATATTCAATTGGCGTAATGTAGCCTAAGGAGCCGTGGATCCTTAGATTATTATACCAATAAACATACTCCGCTAATTCTAACTGTAGTTGTTCCAAAGTCTCAAATCTATTTTGATATATAAATTCCATCTTCAATATCTTGTTTGTGGCTTCACTTACTGCATTGTCATAGGGATTGCATTTTCTACTTAAAGATCTTTATATATCAAAGGCTCCTAGAATATTGTCTATACTTATATTGTCGTACTCTCTTCCTCGATCTGAGTGAAATATTTTTATATCTTTTAAAGAATAACTACAACTTAACATAGTTAAACAGCCTGTATCCAGCACTTACAAGGGATCGAGGCTATTTTTTTCTTTAATTTTACTGCAGAATTCAGGATATAATTATAATTCAAAAAATCAATAAATGCAATTTGCTTCAATGAATTAAAGTTAATTAGGAAATTATTAATATTTTGCTATAATATTAGTAACGAAAGGGGTGCTTATATGATAAAGATACTTTTAGTAGAAGATGACGCTACCTTAGCCATGGGGATAGAATATACTTTGAAAAATGAAGGATATGTAGCAGATGTGGCAAATACATTTTCTAAAGGAAAAGAATTAGTAGATAAAATAGGCTATGATTTAATAATACTGGATATTGGATTACCAGATGGAAATGGTTTTGAACTATGTAAATATATAAGAAAAGATAAAACAACACCGGTTATATTTTTGACAGCTCAAGATGAAGAAGTCAATATAGTAATGGGATTAGATATTGGTGGAGATGACTATATAACTAAGCCATTTAGAATAAAGGAGCTGATTTCTAGAATTAAGGCAGTGCTTAGGAGGGCATCTAATGTCACTCAAAGGGATATTCTTATATCTGGAGATATTAGGTTGAATTTAATAGAATATAAGGCATATATCAAAGGAGAATTGATTCAACTAACCCCCTCAGAATATAAGCTGTTAAATATTCTAATGAATAATTCCCATCAAGTATTATCTAGGACAAAGATATTAGAAAGTCTATGGGATGTAGATGGAGAGTTTGTAGATGATAATTCATTATCAGTATATATAAGAAGACTTAGAGAAAAAATAGAAGAAGATTCATCTAATCCTGTATATATAAAAACTGTAAGAGGTGTCGGATATAGATGGGATGTAGATGTAAGGGGGTAGTATATGTTTCGGAATGAAGAGTTTAAATCTATGATATTGAAACTCATAATATTACAGATAGTATTTGCTGTGATAGGTTTTTTTGTTGTAAATATATTTATAGATAATATAAATAAGAAGATAATAGAAAGAGATATGGCTTTAGTTGGAAATATAATAAAAAATCATCCTGAATTAAAGGATGATATAATTCCCTATATAACTAAGGAAGTTTCAGAAGAAAATATACTAATTGGACAGGAAATATTAAAATTATATGGCTATTATGAGGAGTTAGATAAATCCTTTCAGCCCATATTAAAGGGTAACAAGATGCAAATACTTATATCTATAATAGTTCTTTCTTTTATAATTCCTCTAGGTTTTATGCTTAAGGGAGAATATAAGAAGATATATAAAAAAGTGCAAGATATATATACTGCATCGGAAAAAGTAGTAGAGGGGGATTTTGGAGTTTATTTAACTGAGGAAGGAGAAGGGGATTTTAATATACTAAACCATCAATTTAATCAAATGGCAAATAGACTAGAAAATAGTTTAAGTGTATTGAAAAGAGAAAAAGTATTCCTGAGAAATATGATATCAGATATCTCTCATCAGCTTAAAACACCATTGTCTTCTTTAATTGTAATAAATGATCTTCTATTAGAAGATAAAAATATGGATCTAAATATGAAGCAAAATTTCCTGGAAAAGGAAAAGTCTCAGTTAGAGAGGATGGAATGGCTTACAATCAATTTATTAAAGGTAGCTAGAATAGAAGCAGGAGCAATCGAGTTTAAGAAGGAAAAGGTTCTATTAAAAGATATACTCAATATAGCTTTATCTGCATTGAATCATAGACTAGAAAATCAGGCTTTAGAAATAGAAGGAGATGAAAATGCAAGTTTCTATGGAGATAAAGAGTGGACAGGGGAAGCTTTAATAAATATAATAAAGAACGCTATAGAGCATAGTAAAGGAAAGATTAATATTAGTCTAGAAGAGACACCATTATTTAGCAGCATTATTGTAAGGGACAACGGTGAAGGTATAGATGAAAAACATTTACCACATATATTTGAGAGATTCTATAAAGTAAGTTCTGAAGTTAAACCAGAAAGTATAGGGATAGGGCTGAATCTAGCAAAACTAATAGTAGAATCTCAAGGTGGTACTATTTCTGTAAAGAGTAAGAAAAATGAAGGAACAGAATTCACAATGACTTTTTTAAAAGGAGTAATTTAATCTTATAACGAATAGAAAAGTACTATTCTTGCTTTTCTTACTAAATTGTAATCCTTTTATTCATCAAGATGTAAGGTTGACATTATATAATATAGTTAGAAAAATGGATAGGAGGAAGTAAATATGGATGTAGTGAAGGTTGTTGATTTATGTAAATTCTACGGTACAGGAAATACCAAAGTAGAAGCTTTAAAAAACATTAATCTAACTATAAAGCAAGGAGAATTTGTAGCAGTAGTAGGAGCTAGTGGCTCTGGAAAATCTACATTATTACATCTGCTAGGGGGAGTAGATAAGCCAACAAGTGGAAAGGTTTATATAGATGGAGTAGATATATATGGTCTTTCAGAAAAGGAATTAGCCATATTTAGAAGAAGGAAGGTAGGATTTATTTTTCAATTTTATAATCTAGTCCCAGTTCTCACAGCAGAAGAAAATATGCTATTGCCTTTACTTTTAGATACAAAGAAAGTAAATAAAGATCATTTTGAAGAATTAGTAAATATTCTTGGATTGCAAGATAGAAGACATCATTTGCCAAATGAGCTTTCAGGAGGACAACAGCAAAGAGTTTCCATAGGCAGGGCTTTGGCCTATAGCCCATCCATAGTATTAGCAGATGAGCCTACAGGAAATTTAGATAGTAAAAATAGTAAGGAAATAATAGATTTACTTAAAATATCTGTAAGAAAATATAATCAAACATTAATACTCATTACACATGATTTAAATATTGCATCTCAAGCTGATAGGATAATAACTATAGGAGATGGTAATATCATAAAAGATGAGGTGATTAATAGTGAGATCCTATAAAGAAATCACCTACAGATATTTGAAAGGGCAGAGAAATAGGACACTCCTTACTATATTAGGAATAATTTTATCTGTAGCACTTGTTTCAGCAATAGGTACTATAATTGTATCTGCTAGAGGAGCATTGATTACAGAGGCAATAAGAGAAAATGGTTCTTATCATGCTAAATTTGCTGAAATGGATAAGGACAATATAAACAAGATGACTAATCATGTAGGAGTATCGGAAGTAGGGGTTGGCAAACTTGAAGGTGCAGCTATAGTCAAAGAGACTACAGAAGAAGAAAAGGAAGAGTATAGATGGGATATTCCATATAGATATATAGAGATAGAAGGACTTGAAGAAGAGGCTATAGAAATGCTCCCCTTTAATCTCAAGGAAGGAAGAATCCCCAAAGCTCCAGATGAAATAGCTATAGAGTATTGGATGGCTAGTTACTTTGATAAAGAGGTAAAACTAGGGGATAAGATAAAATTAACTATGGGTAATAGGATAATAGGGAATGATGAAGAAACTCAAGATGGGCAAATAGTTAGGAAAGAAACATTTGAGAAAACAGGAGAAAAGGAATATACAGTTGTAGGATTTATAAAACCTCAATATATTTGGAAGGGAAATTTAGTTACTAAAGGTATTACTGGACTAGATAGTAGAGTAGAAGAAGGGAACTACAATGCTTATATAAAAATTCCCAATATAAAAGACGCATACGAAAAAATAACATCAATTGCAAAGGATTTGGGAAAGACAGAAGAGGACTTTGAATATAACTATAGGGTATTAAGACTATATGCTGAGAGTATGAGTCAGACCTTTGATAGATCAATGGTAGTTCTTTTGATCTTTGTAGTAGGGTTGATTATAGTATCTACAATAGCGGTTATATACAATGCTTTTAATATTTCTGTATTAGAGAGAATAGCTCAATTTGGGTTACTTAGATCAGTTGGAGCCACTCCAAATCAAATTAGAGGAATAGTACTTAAGGAAGCTCTGATACTTAGCATAATAGGAATCCCTATTGGATTGTTCTCAGGAGTATTTGCCATGAGAGTAGTTTTATATATTATTAGCTTACTAAAATCAGATATATATCTTTTTAAAGATATGAAAATAACTATTTCAGGAGCTGTATTTTTAATTAGTACCATAACAGGATTGGTTACAGTATTTTTATCTGCCATAGGACCAGCAAGGCGAGCAGGAAAAGTATCAGCATTGGAAGCCGTTAGAAATACAGGAAGTTTTAAAAAAGAAAAATTTAAAAAAATACAGAATTCTATACTTGTCAGAAGAATCTTAGGAGTAGAAGGAGAAATTGCATATAAAAATCTAAGAAGAAATCGAAAGAGATTTATAATCACTGTATTTTCTATGGTTATAAGTATATCTTTATTTATTACGTTTTCTAGCTTCTCAGATTTTATGTTTAAGATGGGAATTGTAGAAAGTAAGGATATGGGGGATTTTTCCATTTACGGGGATATAGATGATAAATCAGAAGAAATATATACAGAGCTAAGGAATATAAAGGATATAAAAAGAGTATATAAAGTAAAATTTAATAACGGGGAGGCCTTAATTGAAGAAAGCAGAATCAGTAAAAAGATGATAGAAATGGCTCCGTTTTTATTTGAGAAGAAGAGAGATAACTTAATTAGGATAAATAATGTTCAAGTATCCACTATTGGAGATGAAAATTTTGAAACTTTAAAGGGACTCTTGAAAGAGGGAACTTTAGATGTAAATAGATTAAATAAAGAAAATGGAGTATTGATTATAAACAGTACCTATGCATATAATCAAAAAACAGATAGGAATTCTTTGATGGAAGGATATAAATTAAAGGTAGGAGATAAGATACCTTATACTTCCTATGATTTAAATAAAGAAAGAGTAGAACCTGTTTATAAAGAATTAACAGTAGTAGGAGTATTAGAAAAAGGCATATTAGATAAGGAATATAATCCAAATGGCAGTATAAATATAATAACTACAGAGTCAGTATTAGAGAATTTACTCAAGACAGATGATGAGGACTTTGATGATGCTGAGGTAGGAAGATATCGTACAAATATGTATATTGAAATGGCTGAAAATGGAAGTATTGAAAGTGTAAAAGCTTATTTAGATGACCTAGAGGAAGCAACACCAGGACTCCATTATATAGACTATGCAGAGTCGGCTAAGGAAAATAGGGTAGCAAGTATAATAGTAAGCATATTTTTATATGGCTTTGTGGCCATAATCACTTTAATCAGTTCTATAAATATAATAAATACCATAAGCACGAATATTATATTAAGAACTAAGGAAATTGCAATGATTAAGGCTGTAGGTATGACACAATCTGGAATTAAGAGAATGGTAGCACTTGAAAGTCTTTTTTATGGAATATATGCAGCAATATTTGGTGGAGTTATAGGTACAGGGCTGTCATATATATTATTTAATATATTGATGAAGATTCGAGAGTTTCAGTGGATTATACCATGGAAGAATATAGCCATTGCTTGTGTAGGGGCTACAATTATAGCTTTATTGTCAGGAGCATATCCCCTTAAGAGAATCAATGATAAAATTATAGTAGAGAGCATGAAAGCAGAAAATTAAAGTTTGGTATTGAAGCCTCATAGGATATTGCTTATAATTAAAAGTATAATAACTAATTGAGTAGAAAGGCTTTAAAATATGAAGGATCCATCATCTAATATATCAACAGTTTTGAAAAGAGTGAGATTTGAAAGAGGTTTGACATTAGAAGATACATCTAATTTGACTGGTGTAAGTAAGGCTATGCTTGGTCAGATTGAAAGAGGAGAATCAAACCCTACTATATCAATATTATGGAAGATATCTACTGGTCTAAGGATTTCATTTTCAGAGTTGCTAAGCAGTGAAACTAAGGATTATGAGCCAATATCCTTAGATGATTTAGAACCAGTATATGAATCTGATGGGAAAATGATGTTGTATGATGTATTTCCTTTTAATCCTATATCAGGGTTTGAGTATTTTTATATTAAGTTGCTTCCAGGAGCAAACCATGTGTCTACACCTCATGAGAATTCAATCAATGAATATATTGTTGTGACCAAAGGAACTCTTTTATTAACCGTAGATAATGAGAGATTTGAACTTAAAGCTCCATCTGCATTAGCCTTTAAAGCTAATGTAGAACATTCATATAGCAATCCATATGATACGGAAGTTATATTTCAGAATATAGTTAAGTATTAAATTTATTCAGAATGATTTAAATCATTCTGAATAAATTTTAAATATTAGGTATGTTATAACGCACATAGGATGTAAAAACATAAAATTTAGAATTAAATAAAAGGAGGGAGCATAGATATGGTTACAGAAAGGATTGAAATGGCAAGACAAAATTATATAAATTCTAAGCCAGCAATTTCTTATGAAAGAGCAAGAATTTGGACTGAATCACACAAAATGAATGAGGGTGAATCAATACCAATAAGAAGAGCTAAAGCTTTTAGAGATACTTGCGAACAAATAGCTACAAATATCTTTGAGGGTGAGCTTATCGTAGGTGCGATAGGTGAATTTAGGAAATGTGGAATTTTAACACCTGAATTCTCGTGGACTTGGGTAGATAAGGAAATGGATAGTTTTGATAAAAGAGTACAAGATCCTTATGTTATGACAGATGAGCAAAGGGCATATGTCAGAAAAGAAATATTTCCTTACTGGAAGGGAAAATCATTAGAAGAATCCTTCCTAGCACAATTGCCTAAAGAAACTGCAAAAGTTGTTGTTGATACAGGTATTGTAGATAATGATTCTAAATGGAGGCAAGCTGTTGGTGAGATAACATCAGATTATCAAGATGTTTTATTCAAAAAAGGTTTTGGTGGAATAATTAAAGAAGCTGAAGAAAATCTATTAAAACTGTCAGATACCTCCGCTGAAGATTTGAAGAAAAAAGATTTCTATAAATCTATAATTATTACATCAGAGGGAATTATAACACTTGCTAAAAGATACTCTCAAAAAGCAAAAGAGATGGCAATAGAAGAAAAGGATAAAATAAGAAAAAGAGAACTTTTAAATATTGCAGAAATATGCAATAAGGTACCAGAAAATCCTCCAACTACTTTTTATGAAGCTATTCAATTCATTTGGTTTACACAAGTAGGAGGCATAATATCTGAAAATCCATTGGCTCTTAATGTGGGAAGATTTGACCAGTTCATGTATCCCTATTATAAATCTGATATAGAGAAAGGGATCATGACTAAGGATCAGATTCAAGAACTAATTGAAGCATATTGGATAAAGCTTTCTGAATGGGTATGGACAATTTCAGCCAATACAGCGGAGTTTTTTGCTGGATACAATCAATTTCAAAACTTAACAATTGGCGGAAAAACAAGAGATGGAAAGGATGCTACTAATGATTTATCCTATATGAGTTTAAAGGCTACTGAAAGGATAAAGACTCACCAGCCTGGACTTAGTGTCAGAATTCATCAAGATTGCCCAAGTGAGTTTCTAGAAGCTGTAACCCATTTAGTAAGTAAAGGCACAGGATTTCCAGCTATTCATAGCGATAATGCAGGCTATCAAATGCTCATTAATGCTGGCTATGAGCCAGAAGATGCAAGAGATTGGAATAACTGCGGCTGTGTAGTTCCGCATTTCAGAAAAACAGGGGAATGGACATCAGCAGTTAATATTAATTTTACTGCGGCATTGGAATTTACATTAAATCAAGGGATAAGCAGGATTACTAAAGAGAAGATAGGATTAGATGAAAAGGACCCAAAAACATTTGGGACCTATGAAGAAGTGGAAACTGCTTTCTATAAGCAGTTTGACAACTTAATTAAACACTCAGTTATTGCAACTTTATTGGCACAAAAGCTTCATAAGGAAATGGTTCCAAGACCTTTCTTATCATCCTGTATAGAAGAATGTATACTGCAAGGCAAGGATTTAGTTGATGCAGGGGCAAAATATAATTTAGGACCGGTCCTTACTGGAATAGGTCTTGCAGTCACTTCTAATTCACTGGCTGTTATTAAGAAACTAGTATTTGAAGATAAGGTAACAACTATGGAAAATCTTATAAATGCACTTGATGCCAATTGGGAAGGCTATGATGATTTAAGAAAATTAGCCTTAGATGTTCCAAAGTATGGTAACGATATGGACTATGTAGACGATATAGCTATCAAGATGGCTAACCATTATTACAAGGAAGGACATAAATATAAAGATATAAATGGTAACAATTTTAACACAGCCTTTATGGGAATTTCTAATTATTTACCAACTGGTAAAGTTGTTGGGGCAACTCCATGTGGCAGAAAAGCTAAAGAACCGTTATCAGAAGGAGTATCACCATTTGCTGGGTCTGATACATCTACTCCATTGGCAGCTATGCGTTCTGCAGCAAAACTTAACCAAGATATTCACTCTGGTGGAACATTGTTGAATTTAAGATTAAATGAGGAACTGGTAAATACGAAAAGAGGTCAAAGTAATTTAGGAGCCATGATCCAGTCCTTTTTCTCCCTTGGAGCATTTCATGTTCAGTTTAATACAATATCTACTGAAATATTGCGCAAAGCTCAAGAAAGGCCAGAGGACTATAAAGACTTATTAGTTAGAGTTGCAGGATATAGTACACAATTTATCAATTTATCTAGGTCAATGCAAGATGCCATAATTGCAAGAACGGCCCATGAAAAATATTAGTTTGAGATGGACATATGTCTTTAATCCCAAGTTAGAGGTGAACCAAATGAATAATATTAGAGGATACTTTATGGAACCACAAAATTTTTCTGTGAATGATGGTAATGGAATCAGAACAGTAATTTTCTTTGCTGGTTGTCCTCTTAGGTGTAAATGGTGTGCTAATCCAGAAAGTCATGTTAATCTTAATAAGATTTCACAGGAAGAAGAGTTAATTCATTGCTATAGTGGTGAGGAAATATTAAATATTATAGAAAAACAAAGAATATTTTATAGATTCTCAGGTGGCGGAGTTACTTTTTCTGGTGGGGAAGCAACGCTTCAAGGAGATATGCTTAGAGAACTTGTATATAGGCTCTATGATAAAGCTATAGATTTAGCAGTTGAAACCTGTGGCTACTTTGACTTTGATGAAGTAAAAGATATATTAGAGAAGTTAAATTTGATATTTATAGATATTAAACATATGGATGACGAGAAACATAAATCTTTCACTGGAATTAGCAATAAAGAGATATTGAAAAATATAGGACGGTTAAAAGAGTTAAATGCAGATGTAGTAATACGTATACCGATAATAGATGGTGTAAATTCTGATAAAGATAATATAAGAAGAACAGCTATTTTCGTTAAAGATAGTATAAAAGAACCAAAGATAGAGTTTTTGCCATATCATTCATTTGGAGATATAAAATATGAAGCTCTTGGAAAGGAAAAGCCATCAAGAGATTTTAAAACTCCATCAGATGAATATTTAAATGAATTAAAAAAGATAGTAGAATATGAAGGGGTAGAAGTAGTTAGCTATAAGTAAAAAACTGGCAAATTTAATTTGCCAGTTTTTTATTACATATATCCTCTTTCATATTGTTGAGGATATTTTAAAGGAAGTCCATTTTCATAGGCCATATTCAATACAAAATGTGGATCACGAAGCAGACCTCTGCCTATAGCTACTAAGTCAGCCCTATTATTATATAGAATTTCTTCTATTTGGTCATATCCATTGATAAGTCCTACTGCAATTGTAGGTATATTACATTCTCTCCTTATGGTTTCAGCATGTAATACTTGATATCCTGGAAATATATCAAATTTAACGCTAATGAGTCCACCAGTACTTACATGGACCATATCTATATTATCTTTGATTTCATTGATAATTTTAACCATTTCTTCTTTATTGATTCCGCCTTCTGCATAATCATCGGCAGATACTCTAAGAAGAATTGGTTTTTCTTTAGGCCATACTTCTTTAACAGAAACTAATATCTCCTTTAAGAAGCGAGTTCGATTTTCTAGACTGCCACCATATTCATCAGTTCTCTTATTGGTAATAGGTGATAGAAACTCATGTATAAGATATCCATGGGCTCCGTGAATTTCTATGCTGTCAAAACCAGCTTCATCTGCACGTCTTGCAGCTTCTTTAAAGGCTAAAACCAATTCCTTGATTTCATCTATAGTTAATTCACGAGGTACTCTATATTCCTCACTAAACCTAATAGCTGAAGGAGCTACAATATATTCATCATTTGATGTGCATTTTCTTCCTGCATGGGCTAATTGTATTGCTATTTTACTATCGTGAGATTTTACTTTATCCACCAAGGATTTTAATCCTAGTATATGTTCGTCACTCCAGATGCCGAGGTCATTGCTAGATATTCTACCATTTGGAACAACACCAGTAGCTTCTACAATGATCAATCCAACACCGCCTATTGCCCTAGATACATAATGTACCTTGTGAAAATCCTTAACCATTCCATTTTCATCAGAGGAGTACATACACATTGGGGGCATTACTATCCGATTTTTTAACTCTAATCCTTTTAGATTATATGATGTTAAAGATTTCAAATATATCACCATCCTTAAAGATATACTTACCCATATTAAAGAAATTATAACCCCGAGTTGCTTAATGTCAATAATTTGTCAAAGGTATTAAGCTTTTCTATATTAGCTGCTAGTATTATACAAAAAAACAATTTGTATTAATAATTAATGTTTTGTATTATATGTAAGGATATTGAATAGTAAGCATATGAGAAATAAGGAAGTGGAAATATGTATAATTTTGATAGTATCACAAATAGATGCAAGACTAATTCATTAAAATGGGATGGATTAAAGGAGAAGTATGGAAGAGAAGATTTAATTCCTTTGTGGATCGCAGACATGGATTTTGAGGTTTCTCCTTCAATTGTGAAATCATTGCAGGAGAGAATCAAGCATCCCATTTATGGATATATGTATTGTTCTGATGATTATTATAAATCTATAATAAGATGGATGAAAAGAAGACATAGCTGGGAAGTGGAAAAGGAATGGATTGTATTTACTCCTGGAGTTGTTTCAGCCCTTAGTTATGCTATAAGAGCGTTCACTAAGCCAGAAGACAATATAATAGTACAAAGTCCCGTATATCATCCCTTTTATAGTACTATAGAAAATAACAAACGTAATGTAATTACAAATCCTTTAATTTATAAGAATGGTGCATATTATATGGATTATAAAGACTTGGAAAGAAAGATAGATTCTAAAACTAAGCTGCTATTGTTATGCAGCCCCCATAATCCTATAGGAAGAGTTTGGACTAAAGAAGAATTAAGTAAACTTGGTGAAGTTTGTTTAAGGAATAATATTATAATAATTTCAGACGAAGTTCATTTTGATTTAGTATATAGGGAACATACTCATACTGTAATGGCAAACGTTTCTCCAGAAATTAGAGACAATTGTATAATTTGTACATCACCAAGTAAGACCTTTAATATAGCTGGGTTACAAATTTCTAATATAATCATACCAAATAATAAATTGAGAAAAAAATATGATGAGGAGTTGAAGAAGGATCATATAGTAAGACCAAATATATTTGGACAAGGAGCTTTGATAGCTGCTTATGATGAATCAGAAGAATGGCTAGATTCTCTAATGAGGTATTTAGAAGAAAATAAAGATTTCTTTATTGATTTTATAGAGACACGAATTTCTAAACTAAAAGTAGTAAGACCTCAGAGCACCTACTTACTTTGGGTTGATTGTTCTGGATTAAATATGAATTCAGAAGAATTAAAGGAATTCTTTTTAAATAAATCTGGACTAGCATTAAATCATGGAGAGATATTCGGAGAAGAAGGAAAGTTGTTTCAAAGATTTAATATAGCTTGCCCCCGCACTGTTTTAGAAGAAGTATTGTTGAGGATAGAGAAAGCCGTAAAAGATGAAGTACTTTGATTAATGAATAATTAAATTAAGGAGGAAGAGAAATGAAATTTAAAAAGGTTTTAGTAGCATTATTAGTATTCATATTAGGAATTGGGGCTACTGCATGTAAAAGTGATAAAAGTATTCCAGCAGGACAAGCAGAAGGCAAAATAAAGTTAGTAGTAGGAACATCAGCATCTTATAAACCATGGGCTTTTCAGGAAAATGATGAAGTTAAAGGATTTGAGATGGATGTATGGAGAGAAATTGCAAATAGAAATAATTATGAATTAGAATTTAAACTTGGACAGTTTAGTGGATTGGTAGGGATGCTTGATGCTGGAGAAATAGATACAGTTGCACATCAAATGTCAATTACGAAGGAAAGAGAAGAGAAGTATAACTTTTCTACACCTTACGCATATAGCTATTATGATTTGTTTGTAGCAGAAAACAGCAATTATAAGAACAAAGAAGACTTAAGAGGTCAAAAAGTTGGTTGTTGGTTAGGTGGAAATGGAGAAGCAACTTTAAGACAAATAAATGAAGAACATAATTTAGGGTTTGATATTATAACTTTTGATGGAGCATCTATAGAGGAAGAGCTATCTATTGGAAGATTAGCAGCTTTATGGCAAGGAGAAATAAAAACAAAAACTATCATTCAAGAGAATAATTTAGATATTAGACAATTAAATGAAAAATTAGTTTATGAAGTAAATGCATATCCGTTTAGGAAAGACGATGCTGGACAAAAGCTTTCACAAGAAGTCTCAGAGGCATTAAACGCTATGAGAGAAGATGGAACATTGGAAGAATTATCTATGAAGTGGTTTGAAATTGATACTACAAAATCAGAAGAATAGGTGATACTTGTGAATTTTGATTTTGAATTTATGATTAGGATAATACCTATTATGCTTAAGTATAGTACTGTTACCATAAGGCTATCTTTTTTAGCAATATTATTAGGGTTTACAATATCATTCTTTATTGCCATAATTGTATATGCAAAAGTACCAATATTAAGCAAGGTTTTCAAAGTGTATATATCCTTTTTTAGAGGTACACCTTTGATGGCACAACTCTTCTGTTTTTACTTTGGCATACTACCTGTATTTTCAAAGTTGGTATTAAAGGTTTCATCTTTTCAAGCTGCCTTAATAATTTTAAGCTTGGCAAGCTCCGCTTATATGGCAGAATCCTTAAGAGCTGCTATTTCTTCTATACATAGAGGTCAAATGGAAGCAGCTCAATCTATAGGTATGACTTATATGCAAGCAATGTTTAGAATCATATTGCCACAGGCTATTAAGGTTGCGACTCCAACACTTTTTAGTAGCTTTATAAACATTATAAAGGATACTTCACTTGTTTTCGCAATAGGAGTTAAAGAAATGATGGCCACAGCACAATTAGAGGGTGCTTCAGGATATCGTTACCTAGAGGCATATGTATGTGTATTACTCGTATATTGGGGGATAACATCAATAATGGGATTTGTTCAAAGAAGAATAGAAGTAAGACTTGGGAAGTCAGTAGGTGAGATAAATTGATAAGGTTAAAGAATATTTACAAAACATTTGGGAGCCTCGAGGTACTAAAGGGTATAGATCTGGATATTAATCATGGTGAGGTCATATCTATTATTGGACCCTCAGGAACTGGTAAATCAACATTATTACGTTGTATAAATTGTTTAGAAATGGCTGATCAAGGAGAAATTCAAATAGAGGATTATTGTGTTAACATCAATAAGATAACAAAAGCAGATAAACAATGGATTAGACGTAATACTGGAATGGTATTTCAAGGATTCTATTTATTTAATAATAAAACTGTACTTCAAAATATTACTGAAGGCTTAATAGTAGTAAAGAAAATTAAAAAGAATGAGGCTGAAGAGAAGGCTTTTAAAATATTAGAACAAGTGGGTCTATTGGAAAAGAAAGATTGCTATCCTTCTAGTTTGTCTGGAGGGCAACAACAACGTGTTGCAATTGGCAGGGCTTTAGCCCTAGAACCTAAGATTCTTTTGTTTGATGAGCCTACGTCTGCATTAGACCCAGAGTTAGTGAATGAAGTATTAGTTTTAATAAAAGAGCTGGCAGGACAGAATCAGACTATGCTAATTGTTACACATGAAATTAATTTTGCAAGAAATGTATCTGATAGGGTGTGTTTTATGGACCAAGGAGTAATAGTAGAAGAAGGCCCTGCAAAAGAAGTAATTGATAATCCTAAAAATGAAAGGACTAAACAATTCCTAAACGCACTTAGATATCGAGAATAATAGTGATGTTAAAGCACATAAGGTTAACACAAAATAAACGGCGGAGAATTGATTCTCCGCCGTTTATTATATATCTAAAATGCCCAATTGCCATTTTCAAATACTTGTATTTTCTCCCCATCCTTAGTTTCTCCAAGGATATTCATATCTTTTGAACCTATCATAAAATCAACATGAGTAAGAGAGTTATTTACTCCGTGAGCTTCTAGCTCTTCATCTGTCATTTTCTCTCCGCCTGCTATGTTGGTAGGATAAGCTTTACCAAAAGCAAAGTGGCAGGAAGCATTTTCATCAAATAGAGTGTTTATAAAGATAATATTAGAATTGGATATTGGAGAGTCATAAGGAACTAAGGCGACTTCTCCTAAGTGTTTTGCACCTTCGTCAATATCCAATAGCATGCTTAGGGTTTCCTTACCAACCTTAGCGTCAAAATCAACTACCTTTCCATCCTTAAATGTAAGTTTAAATTCATCAATGGTATTCCCTGCATAGTTTAAAGGCTTTGTGCTGTATACTACACCATTTACACCAGTTTTGAGGGGCATAGTAAATACTTCTTCAGTAGGCATATTTGGAGCAAAATAAGTTTTTTTAGAATCTATTGCTCCACCACCAGCCCATATATGTCCTTCTGGCAATTCTACAATTAAATCTGTACCGTTAGATGAAGTATAATGTAAAGTTTTAAATTCTTTATTATTTAAGAAGTCAACTTTATCTTTTAAATTATCCATATGGTTTTCCCAAGCCCTAATAGGGTCTTCTAAATCCATACGAGTAGCATTAAATATAGCAGCCCATAATTTTTCTACAGCTTCTTCTTCAGTCACATCTGGAAATACCCTTTTTGCCCAAGACTTTGTAGGAATAGATATTACACACCAAGGGTTTATATCATTCATTGTATATTTTCTCCATTCCTTTAAAGCTATGGAAGAAGATTTATTATTTGCAGCTATTTTTTTAGGGTCGATTTCTTTAAGTAATTCAGGATCTTGAGCTGAGATAGAGAGGAAACCTGCACCTTTCTTAGCATAATCTTCTAAACCGTCAGCATACCACTTTGGAAAGCTTTCAAATACTTCCATAGGAGCATTTTCAAACTTTAATTTTGTAAGTACTTCATCATTCCAATTAACATGAACTTCACTAGCACCAAGCTCATAGGCATTTTCAGCCACAAGTCTTACAAAATAAGCACCTTCAATGGGAGCGTTAATAACTAAAGGTTGACCTGATTGGATGTTGATACCTACTTTAACACATAACTTTGCATACTCATTTAACATGGTTTCAAAACTTTTCAAGATATCACCTCTTTTATGTATTTATCTATAGTTTATAGGATATGGAAGAGTTTGTAAATATATGAATTTATTGAAGTTTCCCCAATAAGAAACCCCTCAATTATTTTCTATTGAGGGGTTTCTTACAGCTTATGGCATTCTTAGGACATGATTTAACGCAGTCATTGCATCTGATACATTCCATATCATTAGGTTTTTTATATGCTTCAACATTCATCTTACAAGTCTTGGTACAAATATCACAACTTATACATTTTTCTTTATCTACTTCAAGCTTATAGAAACTTATAGGATTAAATATAGAGTAAAAGGCCCCTAAAGGACATAAATACTTACAGAAAACTCTATATATAAAGATTGATAAAAGGATAATTGCTATAAGTATAGATAGTTTTAAAATAAATAAAGAGCCTAATCCGCTTCTAAGGCTGGGATTCAGTGATAAAAGAGGTATACCTCCAAAAAGAGTTCCAGATGGACAAATATATTTACAGAAATATGGATCACTGATGCCAAGTTCATCTTGAAAAACAAAGGGAAGTATTATAACAAATAAGAGTAGTACCACATATTTAAGATATTTTAATATATTATGAACTTTATCAGGAAGTTTAATTTTGGGAGAAGGTATTTTATGAAGTAAATCCTCTACAAATCCAAAGGGACAGAGCCAGCCGCATATAAACCTTCCAAATAATACTCCAAATAAAGACATAATACCTAACACATAGTATGAAAATTTATATTTCATACTTCCAATAACAGCCTGCATAGATCCAATAGGGCAGGAACCCAATGCTCCAGGACAAGAATAGCAGTTTAGTCCAGGGACACAAAATTTTTTTAGGTTTCCTTTATATAATTTTCCAGTGAAAAAGCCTTTTATATGTCCATTTGTAGCAATGGTACTTAATAATTGAACTATATGCCTATTTTTATTGTTATTAGCCAATTCCTATACACTCCAGACATATATTGATAGCTTTAGTAAGAACAGTGGCAACTTCTCCTTTTGAGATACCTACAATGATTAGCCCAATGCTACCAATTAATATGATATTACGTAATAAATTGTCTTTCATTTTTTCTCCTCCATTTAACTATATCTAGGAAGTCCTATTATTTTAATGATTCAAGAACTTCTAACATTATCTCTAGATATTCTTCTTTGCTTCGTGAACCCGTTATTACTTCGCCTACCACTTTTCCATCACTATCGACAAAGAAGGAAGTAGGTACTCCAGAGATACTGGATAATAGAGTGTTTTTCATATTGTCATCTGGGATTATACTTGTAAATGTAACTTTTGCATCTGCTACTATCTTTCTGGCTGCATCTTCATTTTCTGAGTTAGGGGTATCAGATATAATACCTAAAATTCCTATGCCTTTATCTTCTAATTCTTCATGTAAGGCAGTTAGATCTGGCATTTCTCTTATGCAAGGTCCACAGAATGTACCCCAAATATTTACCATAGTCAACTTTTTATCTTTGAACACTTCATGGGTGACATCATTGCCCTCTAAATCTTTAAGATTAAATTCAATTTTTTTCAGACCAGCTATAGATTCTTGAGGGGTCATAGGTTTATAAACTGTAAGACTCGATTTAACATTCTCTACATCATCAAATAAAGCCTTATATCCAACCTCAGCTTCTTCAGATAGCTCAGCCTCATCATAATCATTCTTGCAGAAATAAAAGACATAATCTGCAATAGTTGAGATTTTTTCATTATGAGTCATTCCAGTCAATTCAGCTATTTTATCTTCTGCTGGAAGTTTATCCTTTCTAAATACAACTATAGAAAAGATATCTTTAACCTGTGAAAAGATTTCAGAAAATCTTTTATTTTGTTCTTCCTGATCTTTAACGTTTTCAGCTACATCATAATATTCAGTTATTAATTCATTGGAGATAAATCCATATTTTCTACCAGTATATATAGGACTATTTTCATCTTCTTCATCTCCTAGACCATCAAGCATTAAATTATCATCATAGGTCTTCCATACATCAGATAATTTAAATTTCATCCCCATATCTTTGTATGCTCTATAGCCTTGTTCCTTTTCCTCTGCTGTTATGGTTAGTTCCTTCTTTCCGCATCCAATGGAGCTAAAGGCTATTAAACCAATCAATAAGAAAATTAAAATTCTGGATAAAGATTTTTTCACTAATAATACCTCCTTTTGTATTTATATAAATAGTTATATATAATATATCTATTTAAAAATTTGGTGATTATTAATGATATAGAAAAATAATTATATTGGGCATTTAATTGGACATAAAAAAACTCCCTTTTGGGAGTTTTTATATATGAATAGGTTTATCTATGGCACCGTGGGCAGCTTCCATCATAATCTCTGAAAGAGTGGGGTGAGGATGGATTGCCTTTGCAATATCATAGACTGTTCCTTCTATTTGCATAGCTACAACTGCTTCTGAAATCATATCTGTAGCATGTGATGCCATTATATGAGTTCCAAGAATTTCACCGTATTTTTTATCGGCTATTATTTTTACGAAACCTAAAGTTTCTCCTTCAGATAGAGCTTTTCCGTTAGCAGCTAATGGGAATTTGCTGGCTATAACATCATAACCCTGAGCTTTAGCTTCTTCTTCTGTAAGACCTACACTGGCTAATTCAGGGAAGGTGTAGATACAAGCAGGAACTATATTATAGTTTATTGTATTTTTTTTACCCATAATATTTTCTGCTGCTACAACTCCTTCAGCAGAAGCAACATGGGCTAAAGCAAACTTACCATTTAAATCACCAATAGCATATACTCCATCTACGCTGGTTTCCAGCTTTTCATTTGTTTCTACAAAACCTTTGGAATCCAGTTTTAAATTAAGTTTTTCTATTCCATTTAGCTGAGGTTTCAATCCTAAGGATACAAGATATTTATCTCCTTTGACTATTTTATCTTGACCTTTATGCTCAAATAAAACTCCATTTTCAGAGATAGACTTTAACTTTGTGTCAGTTAATATATTGATGCCTTCTCTTTTAAGATGCTTTTCTAAGGTTAGAGCCATTTCGGATTCTACAGAAGTTAGTATACGGCTAGACCTTTGAATTAGAGTTACCTTAGAACCTAGGGAGTTAAAGAGTGTGGCAAATTCAACAGCTATAACTCCGCCGCCAACGACTACCAACTCAGTTGGAATCTCTGAAAGACTTAATGCTCCTTTGCTATTTATAACTTTTCCAGACCTAACCATATCTTCTAATCCTTCTATTGAAGGGAAATTTTCTTTAGCTCCAGTAGCTATAATAAGATTTTTCCCCCAGAGAACTTCATCATTTATTCTAATTTCATTTCTGTTTAGTACAGTACCCATACCCTCGTAAAGGTCAATTTTATTCTTCTTAAAAAGAGTATATATTCCCGATACCAATTGATTTACAACTTTATCTTTTCTTTTTAGAAGTGAATGCCAATCTACTTTTATATTATCAGTATCAATTCCAACGATACCAAATTCCTCTCCTCTTAGTATATCCTTATAAAGCTTAGCTGTTTTCAACATTGTCTTAGTAGGTATACAACCCCAATTTAGACAAACGCCTCCTAATTTTTCTTTTTCAACTAAAGCTACCTTAGCCCCTAGTTGGGCTGCCTTTATGGCAGCCACATAACCCCCAGGGCCTCCACCCAAAACAACAAGATCATATTTATTCATATAATCACCTTTTACCTTTCTATGACTTCATCAGTAATATTTCAGGGTCAGATAATAGTTCTTTCAATAGATTTAGGAAACGTGCTCCGCTGGCACCGTCAATTATTCTATGATCATAGGATAAGGATAAAGGTAGCATATGAGCAATTACTATTTCATCATCCTTCACAATAGGCTTTTTAACAATTTTACCGATACCAAGTATTGCTGATTCTGGATAATTGATAATAGGAATACCAAATAATCCGCCAATAGAACCGTAATTAGTCACAGTAAAACTACTGCCCTTTAATTCATGGACTTCCATCTTGTTTTCTTTAGCCCTACTACTTAAGTCCTCGATTTCCTTAGCAATTTCTACTATGCTTTTTTTATCGGCGTCGCGAAGTACTGGAACCATAAGACCTCTATCGGTATCAGTAGCTATACCAATATGATAGAAATGTTTTAGAATAAGTTCTCCTCTTTCCTCATCAAAGGAAGAATTAAATTCAGGATACTGCTTTAAAACTGTAATAACTGCTTTAATAATAAATGGTAAATAGGTTAAATTAATATCTTCAGACTTAAATTTATCTTTATACTTAGATCTAAATTCAACTAGTTTGGAAACATCTATTTCATCCATTGCAGTTGTATGAGGTATTGTAAATCTAGATTTTACCATTTGCTCTGCAATAGTCTTTCTAATCCTTGTAAGCGGAATTCTTTCGATATTTTCTCTATTATCATATAGGATTTCCTGTATCTTAGGTTTTTCTTGTGCAGGATTAGATATAGATTCTCTAGCCTTTCTAATATCATCCTTCATCACTCGGCCATTTGGACCTGTGCCTTCTACTGTTGTAATATCAACACCTAAATCCTTAGCCATTGCACGTGCCACAGGAGTAGCTAATACTTTTTTCTTTTGAAGGGATTCTTTAGAAGTGGATATTGTTCCTTCAGTACTTGCTGGAATCAATTCAGAGGAAGCTATTACTTCACCTACGACACCAGCAGTTTCTTCTTCTACGATCTCTGGCTTTTCAACTACATCTAGAGAATCACCTTCAGTATCTATTACAATAAAAACTTGTTCTACTTCAATGGTATCTCCTTCTTGAAACTTCAATTCTAAAACTTTACCTGATCTTGGAGAAGGTATTTCTGTAGTAACCTTATCTGTTTCAACTTCGGCAACTGATTGACCTTCCTCTATATTTTCTCCTTCATGAACTAACCATTTCATAAGAGTACCTTCTCTTATACCTTCACCTATATCCGGGAATTCAAATTCAAATTTCATAATATACCTCCTCCACTAAAACTTAACTACATCTTCAATAGTTTTTGCAATTCTTTCAGGGGTTGGAATATAGTGTTTTTCTCCCCTTGGTAATGGAAATATAGTGTCAAATCCAGTGACACGAGTAGGTGGGGCTTCCAAATATAAAAAGGCCTTTTCATTGATAATAGATACAATCTCTGCCCCTGCTCCAAAGGACTTAGGTGCCTCATGAACTACTATAGCCCTTCCAGTTTTCTTAACAGATTCAATAAAACTGTCTCTATCCATCGGAGAAATAGTTCTTAAATCTATGATTTCAGGGTTGATTCCCTTTGATTTAACCATTTCACTGGCTTTCTGTACATCTCTTACCATAGCACCCCAAGTTATGATTGTGACATCTTCACCTTCCTCTACAACCTTTGCTTTTCCAATAGGAAGTACATAAGCTTCCTCAGGGATTTCCTGTTTAAATGCTCTGTATATTCTCTTTGGCTCTAAGAACAAAACAGGGTCAGGGTCTCTGATTGCTGCTATAAGAAGCCCCTTTGCATCATAAGGAGTGGAAGGAATAACTACTTTAAGTCCAGGTATATGGGCATAAAGGGCTTCCGTACTTTCAGAGTGATGTTCCAATGCCCTGATCCCTCCGCCATAAGGAGCACGAATTACCATAGGAAGAGTATATCTGCCTCTGCTGCGGTTACGCATTCTAGCAACATGGGAGATTATCTGGTTAAAAGCAGGGTAAGAAAATCCCATAAATTGAAGTTCCACAACAGGTTTTAGACCATTGATTGCCATACCTATGGCAGTTCCTACAATTGCAGATTCAGCAAGAGGAGCATCAAATGCTCTTTGGACTCCAAACTTCTCCTGTAGTCCAACAGTAGCTCTAAAAACTCCACCTTCAACACCTACGTCTTCACCGTAAACAACTACGGATGGATCATTTTCCATTTCATTCATCAATGCTTGATTTACTGCTTGAACTATATTTAATGTGTTAGCCATAATTATTTACCTCCTTCTAAAAAAGCTTTATAATCTTCTAATTGTTCCTCTAACTGCGGAGGCATAGTCTCATAGTGATATTTAAATATATCTTCAATTAAAGTATCAGATTTATTTTCAATTTCTTCGAAGGTAGACATAACATCAATTTCTAATTCTTTTTTAGTTTTTTCTTCCCATTCTTCCGTTAATATATTTTTATTCAATAAATATTTTTTAAATCTTAATATTGGGTCTTTTTTCCACCATTCTTGTACTTCTTCATCTTTTCTATATAAGGTAGGGTCATCAGAAGTAGTGTGAGCACCTAGACGATAGGTAAAGGCTTCTATTAGAGTAGGACCTTCACCGTTTCTTGCCCTGTCAATAGCTTCTTTTGTAGCGGAATACATAGCAAATATATCGTTGCCATCTACAACAATTCCTGGCATACCATAAGCAATAGCCTTTTGAGCTAAGGTTTTACTCATGGTTTGTTGTTTCCTAGAAACTGAAATAGCATATTGATTGTTTTGGATTACAAATACTACAGGAGCCTTAAATACAGCAGCAAAGTTTAGAGCCTCGTGGAAATCTCCATGGGAAGTACCACCATCTCCAACATAAGTGACTACTACATTTTTTTCTCCCTTAATATTGTTAGCCATTCCAATACCTGCTGCATGTTGGTACTGAGAAGCAATAGGCACAGATACAGGAAGCACCTTTACATCTTCAGGCATATAACTTCCCCATTCATTACCATACCAATATAGATAAATATTCTTGAGAGGAACCCCTCTTATTAACCAAGCACCTAATTCTCTAAATGCAGGAACTAACCAGTCTTCTTTTTCCATAGCATAGGCACTACCTACTTGCGCAGCCTCCTGACCTATATTAGGGGCATAGGTTAGCATTCTGCCTTGTCTTTGATAGGATAATGCTTTTTCATCTATAATACGTGAATATAACATAGTCTTGTAAAGATATAATAGTTCATCATTTGAGAGGGATGGAAGGTCTTCTTCTTTGAGAACCTCGCCGTTAACATTTAAAATACTATAATGCTTTTCTTCTAAAGGATTGTAATCTTCAAATCGCATAATTTTACCTCCTTATTTATAATAAATATATTGTACAAGCTAATTGATAATCATTATCATTTACATTATATATATTACCCAAATTTGATAGTTTAAACATAATAATACCCCGTATGGGTTGTATTATTTTAAGATGAACTTAGATGTAGAAAAATTCTTGAACAAAATTAAGTTTAAAGAAAGGATAGAAGAATAGAGCTAAAATAGTAGAAAGTAAATTAGGATTTAATTAATTTTCTATTACGATAATAATATACTATAGAGGTAATAAAAGCAGATAAAATTTTTATGAGAATATCTGTTGATGTATCTACAAGTCCGCCTTTAACCATATGTGATTTAAATAGAAAATCTCCCGCAAATTCGAACATTTCCCATAGTGTGCCTAAGGTGATTGAAAAGCAAAATGCAAATATTATAGTAAAAATAGTAAATCGGTTTTCACTAGTTTCCTTTTCTTTTTTAACAACACCTTTAATTAAATATAATGCAACAATAACTGCATAGCTGCCAAATAAAGCATGAAGAAATAAATCCCACCAAAAAAATTTTCTATAAAATTTTAGGATTTCTCCGAAGTATTGTGCAAATAAAATAAATGATAATGATATTAATTGAAAGTTGGGAGGTAATGCCAGATTCTTAATGTTAGCAATATATGTGATTATAAAAGGAAGTATAATACATACAATAGCAATGAGTGATATAGTAAGGTCTTTCCATTGTTTTGATACGATGTTAAAGATAGCGGTGGTTATTAATATTATTTCAAATAATGCAGCTATTCCAATGGATAGCTTGTTGTTTTTGTTATTCATAAAGGTTTCTTCCTTTCTATCTATTTTATGAGAGTATAGTAGTATAAAGAATTGGTTGTTAATTAGTTAATTATATCCTTTCCTTATTATGAAAAAATATAAATTAAAAACTCATTTTATTAATTAATAAGATAGATTTTTAAAGTTTTTTGATTTTGAGGTAGAATTTTAATCTACTTAGTATAGTAAAAAGATTATTTGAGAGTGGCATATTGTAACCTCGTTGTAAACATATGAATTATAATCCTTGCTATAATAAAAGCATCAAAATAAGTAAGGAGAAGATCATATGAAAAAAATATTATTATATGGAGTAGCTTTATCCTTATCTATATCTCTAATAGGGTGTACAGCTCCAAAAAATCAAGATAACTCAACGGGGAAAGTACAGAATCAAATAGAAGAACAAACCCCTGAAGATAAATTAGATAAAGAGGAAATAACAATAGATAAACAAGATAAGGAAGAAGTTACTAGATTAGTTGAAGAATTTGGAGGTAAACTTCAATCTGTATCGCTTTTATCGCCTAAGGAAGAATTAGAAAAGAGTATGAAGGAGAATTATAGAGGACTTGTATCGGAAGACCTTATGAATAAATGGTTAAATAATCCAGAGGATGCTCTGGGAAGATTTGTTTCAAGTCCGTGGCCAGATCGCATTGAAATTGAGAATGTAGAAAAGATATCAGATACAGAATATGAAGTTGAGGGAAATATCATAGAGATTACAAGTAGCGAAAATGATGAGCCAATTAGTCGAACAATTACTCTTACTGTTAGAAAAATAGATATAGTATGGTTAATTGATGACGTTGTATTAGGTGAATATAATAAGTAGAATGCATCCCAGCAATAGTAGTATTATAAATAAAAATTATTCAATTGATTATGAAAAGTAGGGTATATTAATCTATATACTATATCGGAGGGATGGAATCATGGCAGATTCAAAAAGCAACCTAAATAAGGTAACCCTTTGGACTAGGCAAGATATAAAGAGTCTTGACGAGATAAAGGAAAAAGGAAGATATAGAGTCAAAAGAAAATATATAGAACAACAATTTGAAGATATAGCAGAGTACTATATAAAGCTCTACCAGTGGTTTGTAGATAAGGCAGGTAAAATGGTTCCCAAGCCAGATGGTGTAGAATTTCCAGTCTGGTGTTCAATTAGTGAAGAAAATATGTTAAAGCCCATAGAAGGTACAGTAGTATATGTATTAGAGGTAGACGAAGCAGAAGTTATATACTTTGATGGAAGAAAGTGGGATTATGTATTGAACCATTTATATATTCCTAAAGACGAAGAAGATGAAAAGTCCTATATGAAAGATATGGAGAGAAAAGGGTTCAAGGATTCATTTTCTTTTATAGAAGGGAAATATGCAAATTTTCATCCTTTGGAAAAGAAGAAAGTAATGGAAAGCTGGATGAGAGTTTTTGAAATTGAAGATTGGAATATATTCGATGTTCAGGCTAATATATGGGAAGTAAGGGAAGACATGATCAAGGATATACTATATTGGAATGGAGAGATTTAGACTTAAATTATGGGGGATGCTTTAAGGCGTTCCCTAATTTTATAATGAATCTTAGAAAATACTTCTCAACTAGTTCTTTAGATAAAAAATTTTTACTTGTAAATTGCATAAAAGCCTCCTCCTCAATTTCATATCATTAATACTTACGAAATTGAGGAGGAGAGTGTGCAATAAAAAGAGGCGTTTCATATCTATTAAAGAAATTATGAAATAGGCCTTCTTTTAAATTCCGACAAATTATAACATTAAGGTAGCGAAATTTGTACAAATAAATATGTTGACAACAAATACCAAAATATGATTCACTGACATTAATAACTATAATTGTTAATTCAATAAATAAATTAAAGTGATACTGACTTTTATAAAATATTAGCTTCTGAATTAAAGATTAATTGATGCCCATACAAGGAATTCGTTTCCTTAATTTAATCATTGCACTTAAGATTAGTTGACATGATACTAATATTAGATAAAAGACCAGCTATTAAATGTCAAGAAATAATTTAATTTATTTTGCCTTGGTGATTA
>OGSB01000107.1_pt1 | contig 89460 bp, 88 predicted proteins | sample 1573741 | NCBI WGS metagenome assembly OGSB01 (sample SAMN03295824, study PRJEB24534) | human gut metagenome | isolation source: fecal sample 5 from infant 3 | host: Homo sapiens | place: USA: Pittsburgh, PA | collected 2014-07 | reverse complement strand
TAGAGCAATTCTATGAAGATATTGTACTATTTTTTCATATTTAGTTTACAGAGCCACGAAAATATAAAAATGGATTGTAGGATTGATCTACTAGATATGCTATTGATAATACTATGACTGCTAATAAAAATATATTTTCTACAATCCATGATATCTTATTAAATCTATTATTCACATACTTCCACAACCTCTTAGGTATATCTGTTGACCCTATTATAAGAATTAAAAATAATAATATATTGGTATATAGTAGGTATAAGGATGTATGATTAAAAATATCATTCCTTCCAAATCCAAATAAGATTTTAATATAACTTAGCCCATCCTTTATGGAATCAAAGGCAAATATAACCCATGATATAAGGACTAGAAATAGGGTATAAATCCTTGAAAAACATTGAGGCAACTTCTTCAACAAATCAAAAAGAAATAGCTTTTCTACAATCAATATAATTCCAAAGAATAATCCCCACAGGGCAAAATTCCAACTGGCACCATGCCATATTCCAGTTAAAATCCAAACTATTAATATATTTCTAATATGGTTAATTCTCCCTTTTCTATTTCCTCCTAAAGGAATATATAGATATTCCTTGAACCATGTACCCAAGGATATATGCCATCTTCTCCAGAACTCTGTAATACTTTTAGACATATAAGGATAATTAAAATTCTCTAAGAAATTAAATCCAAAAATCTTCCCAAGACCAATAGCCATATCTGAATATCCGGAGAAGTCAAAGTATATTTGAAAGCTAAAAGCCAATATGCCTAGCCAAGCAGTTAACACTGGAATATTTGACATATTTAGATGGGATATATTGTCCCAAAGAAGCCCTATATTATTGGCCAATAAAACTTTCTTTCCTAGACCTAAAACAAATCTCTTTATACCTTCACTAAATAAATCATAGGATTCTACTCTATTATCTATCTCTTCTGCTACAGTTTGATATCTTACTATAGGCCCTGCTATAAGTTGAGGAAAAAGAGTTACATAGGTACCAAAGGAAATAATATTATTTTGTACTTTTGTATCTCCTCTATAAACATCTATTGTATAGGACATGGTTTGAAAAGTATAAAATGATATCCCTATAGGTAAGGTAAGATTTAATAGAGGAATGCTAGAACCTAATATATTATTTATATTAGATATAAGAAAATCAGAGTATTTGAAAAAACCTAATAATCCTAAATTAACAAATATAGATACTCCTAACCAGAGCTTTGCTTTGTTTATATTTTCATTGCATTTATAATAATGAACTAATCTACCACAGGTATAATCAAGGACTGTTGAAAATATCATAATCCATATATATTTAGGCTCTCCCCAGCTATAGAATAAAAGGCTTGCTATTAATAGTGTGAAATTTCTATATTTTTTAGGTGATATAAAATATATCGTTAAAACAAAGGGTAAAAAATAAAATAAAAATAATACGCTACTAAAAACCATAATGATCCCCCATTAAAAGATATCTAGTCTGATAAAAATCAGACTAGATTGTAATTTATTCAAAGAACTTATTGATAGCATCCTCTGCTCTTTTTACTTCTGTCTTTGCGAATTCAAGCCTTTCTTCATCAGTAGCCTCTTGTCTATCATCATATTTGCCAAGCATTAAAAAGAAAACATAATCTCCGTGTCTAACTACCTTAGCAGAGTTTACCTTAGGCATATTCATAGGATACTGTAAAGATTCCTCTACAAGAAATTTTCTGTGTTTTTCTAAACTCTCTTCTATGGTAGCTCCTTTACCTTCTTTTGCTTTAATTGCAATAAAAGTATCTACATTGACACTCATCATTGGTGCCTCTGCTATAACGATTTCAATATCTGTTTCTTTTATACCTATTAAGTTTTCTATTTCCTCCATAGTTAATTCTCTATTTGGATAATAATCTTCACCAAGTACTTCCTTAACAGCAGCATGTACTTCCTTTAAATCCACCGTCTTTACTTCGTTTTTCTTTGGAGCACAGCCTCCTACAAATGAAACCATCATTATCATCCCTAAAAATAATCCAAATATCTTTTTCATTTCACTTATCTCCTATCTATATTGTCTTTTATCTCATCTGTACTATATTTATTTCCCTGCTTATCTATGAAGACATCCTTTTCTACCTCTAAAAATTGACCTTCACCATCATTTACTAAATAATATAATCCTTCCTCTTCCTGAAGAAATAATAAAGATTTCTTTCCTTTCTTAAATTCACCTTCCATTTGAGAGAAAACCTTTTCCTTTTCTACCTTTCCTCCCCTTACCCTAAGAACGATTTCATCCTTATGAATATCCCCTAAAAAGACTTGATCAACACTTATGGTAATATCTGTATATATATAATTGTTTTCTTTTATATATTGACTTTTATCAATTTTCTTAGTTTCTCCTATAATTATATAATCTGCATCATAAAAGTTAGTCATAGGATCATCTATGGTAAACCTCCTCGCTATTTGAGGAATTTCAGTATAGTCTTTTGGAACTGAAATTTGTCCCTTAAATAATAGTAAAGGAACTATTATAACTACAGCTGCCGCCATAGATGAAATCTTTGCATATTTTTTATATATTCTACTTTTTTCAACTCTTTCTCTTTCTAATTTTTCTGCTTTCTTATATACCCCTTCTAGGAATTCCCTATTATCTTTCATCATGTCCAGCTCCCTTCTCCAATATTTCTTTAAGAGCTTTTCTAGCTCTATGGATCAATACTCTTGTTTGCCCTAAGGTTTTTCCTAGAATTTTTGATATCTCTTCATAAGATAGTTCTTCAAAGTTAGCTAAATAAATGGCTTTTTCATAATCAGGTTTTAACTTTTTCAAACTTTCAAGAAGGAGTTTTTTTTCTTCATCTTTTATTACTTTTTCTTCTAGACTATCTTCATCTAATAATATTTCATTATCTCTTTCAAAGGGAATTACTTTTAACTTTGATTGCTTTCTTACATAATCTATGGCCTTATTTCGTCCTAATGTATATATATAAGTTTTAAAGGAATAGTCAAATTTATATTTTTCCTTGTAAACATAGACATAGGCAAATACATCCTGAGCAATATCTTCAGCAATAAAGATATCTCCAGTATATCGAGAAATAAAGTATATTAAGTTGTCCTTGTGAGTAAGTACAAGGGTTTCAAAAGCAGTTATATTACCTTCAAGAAATTTTTTATAAAGAATTTTATCATCTATCATTGGAGGCCTCCATTGTCTTTCATATATTATTCGTCTGAGTGGACAAAAAGTTACAGTAAATTTTATATTTTTTTAATTTGCTAGAAAATACCCCATAATATATATGGTTAAAATTTTTCTTGACTTTATTACAATAAATAAGAGAAAATATATTAAGAATATTTTTGGAGGTGAAAAATGAGATTAGATGAAAAAATTGTTCTAGTTACAGGAGCTAGTTCTGGTATAGGTAAGGAGATGGCTTTACTATTTGCCAAGGAAGGTGCGAGGGTGGTTGCTGTGGCTAGAAGAATGAATAAGTTAGAAGAACCTGTAAATTCTTCTACAGGATATAAGGGATTTATTATTCCCTTTGAAGGAGATGTATCTAAACAAGAAGATATAGACAAATTAGTGGACTATACCGTAAAAAACCTAGGTAAAATTGATATTTTAATCAATAATGCAGGAAACCTTGATAATTTCACACCTGCCCATGATTTGTCTGACGAACTGTGGGAAAATATATTGAATATAAACCTTACAGCACCTATGAAATTAACTAGAAAGGTTTTACCTTTTATGGTTGAATCTGGAAAGGGCAATATAATAAATGTTGCATCGATTGGTGGGTTAAATGGTGCTAGAGGTGGTGCTGCATACACTGCATCTAAATTTGGTTTAGTAGGTCTAACTAAAAACATTGGATTCATGTATGCCAATAAAGGAATTAGATGTAATGTTATATGTCCCGGTGGAGTAGATACAGAAATAACTTCAAATCAGAAACCTAATGCTTTTGGAGTTGAACGAATAATGTCTGGTACTGGAAATAATATAAGATCTGGTTCTCCAGAAGAGATTGCAAATATAGCATTATTCTTAGCTTCCGATGAATCCAGCCTAGTCAATGGCGCAACCATTGTAGCCGATGCTGGTTGGACTGCATATTAGTCAATTAAAAAACTAGGTGATATCACCTAGTTTTTTATAAATTCTCTTAGCTCTTTAATGAACTCTTCATTATCTCCCCCATCAAAATATTCTCCTGGCACATCTATAGTGTTCAATATTATTTGTTCTTTTGTAGCTAAAGTTATTAACTTTTCCATAAATATTCCCTTTACACCTCTTATGCTACAGCTTGGACTTTCATTGATGCCCAAAAGTCCAACAATCTCATATTCATTATCTAAGTATTCTTTCATAATATTTATAACATCTTGAGATATGCTTTTGCAGAGAGTTCTAAACTCCGCAGTATCATACTCAAGCTTATCCATAGGCTTTCGCTTCAATCCTAAATGTCTATACTCTGGACAGGGGAGCTGATGAATTCCATCTATTTCGCTCCTTCAATATATCTCTTTGGAAGCCTTTGGATTAATAGAGAGACTATTAAACAACTGGCTATTTTATCGACAAAATTACTTGTGATCCTAGGAATAAAGGCTGCAGTAAAAATCTTTTGCCCTGACTGAGCTAGCCAAGTAAATAATACGTCATTAAAGTCTCCTGTAATACCTCCATATACATAAGTAGCTATAGGCGTACCAATTAAAGGTGCCACCACTGCAAGTATTATTCCAGTTATAGCTGCTGTTACAAAATTGAACTTCCACTTTTTAGCTATAAAGCCAACAGTAATTCCTATTGCAATATTAACTAATGCGAAGGGTATGACCTTCGGATTTGTAATAACTCCTTGAACCAAGTTTGTTAATCCTCCTGCTAAAGCTCCATACCAAGGTCCAAATACAGCTGCTGTAAATATAGTCCCTACAGTATCTAGAAATAATAGCGGTATGCTTAACATGTCAACTACTGTGCCAAGTACAATATTTACTGCAATAGCTAAGGATGAAAAAATCAATGCATAAGTCCTGTTTCTTTGATTCATGAAATAACCTCCTACTATAATTTAATTAAATAAATTATAGTATATAGGTTATTTATTGTATAATTGATAAATATTATAGTTATTTTTTAGATATAGACGGATTTTATTACTATATTATTTATTTTCCTCACTCCATATCAAATAATGACATTATTTCTTCTTCTGATAATTTTGATATTAATGTTTCTCCATCGGTAATTACTTTATCAATCATTTCTTTTTTCTTTTCCTGTAGCTTAAATATTTTTTCCTCTATAGTTCCCTTTGCAACTAGTTTTATAACTTGAACAGTCTTCTCCTGTCCTATCCTGTGGGCCCTATCTGTAGCTTGATCTTCCACTGCTGGATTCCACCATGGATCGAAATGGATTACCATATCTGCAGAAGGTAAATTTAATCCAGTACCTCCTGCTTTAAGAGATATTAAAAATACATCTCCTATTCCTTTGTTGAAGTCCATTACCAGATTACTCCTTTCCATAATAGGAGTTCCTCCATCAAGGTATAAAGTCTTTATCTTATTAGATTCTAAAAGTTTTTTTATTTTTTCTAGCATAGTTGTAAACTGTGAGAATATCAATATTCTATGTCCAGAAGCAACAGCTTCAACTACTATTTCCTCTAAGGAATCTAGTTTCCCGCTTCCACCATTATAGCCTTCTACAAATATTCCAGGATGGCAGCATATTTGTCTCAATCTTGTTAGCCCAGCAAGAATTTTTATATGTGACCTACTATATCCCTTTGTATTTATCTCATCATCTATTTCACCTTTTATAGCCTGTAAATATGCCTTATACAATTTTTTCTGATCTTTTAACATATCTACTACTATCTTTTGTTCTATCTTATCTGGTAATTCCTTTAATACTTCTTTTTTAGATCGCCTCAATATAAAGGGTCTAATCTGATTACTTAATTCTTTTAACTTTTCGTTATCTTCTTTCTTAACTATTGGCCATTCATACTTCCTAATAAATTTCTTACTTGTCAAAAGATACCCTGGCATTAAGAAATCAAATATTGACCAAAGTTCAGATAATGAATTTTCCATAGGTGTTCCAGTCAAAGCAAAATAATTCTTTGCCTTAATATTTTTTACAGATTTTGCACTAAGGGATTCTTGATTTTTAATATACTGTGCTTCATCTAATATACAGTATCTAAAAAATATATCTTTATACTCTCCTATATCTCTTCTAATTAACGGATATGAAGTGATTATTAAATCATAGTCTTTTATAGTGCTAATGAGTTTATTTCTCTCATCCTTACTTCCAACTACTACTAAGGTTTTTAGACTTGGAGAAAATCTCTTTACTTCTTCTTCCCAATTATATACAAGAGATGTAGGTACTATGACTATACTTGCCTCAGAACCTTTTTCCTCTTTCTCAGATAGTAAGAAGCTTATCATTTGAATCGTCTTTCCTAAACCCATTTCATCAGCTAGAACTCCACCAAATCCATAATTCGATAATGTTTTAAGCCATCTGAAACCAAATTTTTGATAATCCCTCAAATCAGCTATCAATCCTTTAGGTAATTCATATTCTATATCATCTGGATCATTTATATCTTGTACTAATCTCTTGAAATTTACATTTTTCTTGATATACTCAATTCCTCTATCTCTTATAAACTTGTCAAGATACAATGTCCTAAATTTAGGAATTTTAACATTTCCATCATGAAAATCTTTTCCTTCAATATCTAAATAATTCAACATATCTACTATATGGTCAAAGGCCTTATTATCAAGAGACAAAAAAGAACCATTTTTCAATTTGTAATATTTCTTCTTTTCTCTTAAGCTTCCTAAGATATTTTCAAATTCAAAATCATCTACACCTTCTATATCAAAATTAAATTCCAAAATATCTGATTTGTCATCAAGCTTGAGTCCACCTTTAAAGCTCTTAGGGCTTATAAGGCCCACTTTCTTAAAGCTCTCAGAATAATATACTTCACAATGTTTCTGTAATTCAGGTATAATATCAGTTATAAAATCATAAATTTGCTCTTCTTCCTCTAGATAGAATCCTCCATCTTCCACCTTAAAATCTCCTTGTTCTAGGAGCATCATTATAGTCCTTTCAGTTTCTATATCCCTTAATAATATTTTTTCTGTATTTAAATCATTTGTCTTTTGTGAAGAAAAAGGATTTATACTTATATTTCCATAATTAAATATTACCTTTCCAAGAATTAACTCATCTTGTTTATCAAAATACATTATAGAATGTAATGGCTCACTATAGATCGACTCTTCTACATTTTTATCTATAATTAATTTTGAATGCCTTCTAATAACAGGAAGTACTTCTGAAATAAAGGTCTCTTTTAAATCTTTTTCTATCCTTATTGCCGTTGTTTCTTTTTTTATTATTTCATTATATATTGGCATTATATTATTTATTTTCTCCTGAGATAATTGATAAATCTTATCCTTATAAAAAAAGTATTCTCCATTTGGTGTCAAGGATATTAACTGTGATCCATCAACAACTCTTAACAGAAGGTCTTCTTTACTCTCCTCTATTTTCAGGTTTAATTCCATATCTTCATCAGTTACTATTATGTCTTCAACATAACTATGATATATATTTGCATTAAATTTTCTATCTTTCATTAATTCAAAAAATCTCTTAAGAGATTCTGGACCTAAGTATATAGCATTTCCTTTAAATGTACTGTTATATTTATTACCATAAGAATTATAAAAATTTATTTCATAATTTTCATATAATAAGGTAATAAAATCTATCAATTTCTTATCATTAGAGTTAAAACAATGGATCTCTGGACTAAATTTAAATTTCTTGCCAAATTCTATTTCCTTATTTTCTTGTAAATCTGATATAAATTTCTCTGCCCCTCTAACCACATATAGTTTATCTACTCCAATTCTAAAATCAAGAAAAGCTCCTTCAGCTGTAAGTTTAAAATTTATTTCTAGATTTACAGGAGTTTTTATATCACTTGATTCTTGGCTATAATAATGAAGTATGTTTTTTATATCTCCTTCATATTTCTTATATCTTGTAAGACTTGTTTCCTCGTAGTCCATAATTAATATCAACAAAGCAACTATATGTTTACAATCTCCATGATATTTTTTATAGGCTCCACATGTACAAGATGTAGCAACAATATTATCATAGCTATTAAACTCAACAATCGATTTATACACAGAACCTCCAACTACACTGGCAACATAATAATTATGGTTTGGAGTTGTCTTTACTTCTCTTACTTTTCCAGATTCATAATATTGTTTTCCTTTTTCATATGTGTCATAGAGTTCTACTCTATCTATTAATATTTCGTCTGTTAATCTTGACATTTTTTCACCACCATATCTATAAGCAATATATTTTTTCTATATTTCCATTGCTAATATAACAATTTAATTCTAATAAATATTCCATATACCTAAGAATTATTTTAACATATCCAAACATTACTCTGTCAGATAATATATTATTATAGTTCTATAATCCTGATATAGATTCTTAGTATATATTTATTTCTTTCATGATATAATGAATTGAGGTGAGAATATGAAAATATATGTGGATGCAGATGGATGTCCCGTAGTTGATATAGCGGTAGGAATTGCTAAAGAGTATAAATTAGAAATAATAGTTGTAAAAAACTATGCCCATGAAATTACCGACCTTTACGCAATTGTTGTTTCTGTAGATATTTCACGTGATAGTGCTGATTTTTATATAATAAATAGAATAGAAAAAGGTGATATAGTTATCACCCAGGATTATGGATTAGCTGCTATGTGTTTATCTAAAGAAGCTATCTGTATAAATCAAAATGGCTTTATATTTTCACAAAATAATATAGATGGAATGTTAAATCGAAGACATTTACATCAACAGCTTAGAAAACAGAATAAATATTATAGCAAAGCTAAGAAAAGGATTCCTGAAGCGGATAGGGAATTTGAAATTGTCTTAAGAAAACTAATTGAAAAACATAATTTTCAAGTACCCTAACCTTTATTCAACAATTTCTTCAAACCTATTAATTGACTTTCCGTCTCGCTCTATTTTTTCTAAAAACATATCTAATGGTCTAACCCAAATTCCACATTCTCCATATAAAGCTTGGTATACAACCATATCTTCTAAAGTCTCTGAATGTTTTGCTATATGAAGGACTAAATATTCTTTTCCTTTGAAATGTTTATATTTTGTATTAGGCTTGATTGTTCTAGTATTTTCATTATTCATATAATGACTCCTTTTCTTTGTGTAATCACATCTTAATTACTTAAGTCTTATTCATCTAATTTTAGATTATATTCTCCATCTATTTTTTCTACAGCAACATTAAAGCTACTTTTGTCTAAAAATTCATCTGGAATCTTGATATCCTTCTTAGTCAAGTTATAAAGAAGCTTCTCTAGAGATTCTACAGCCTTAGATTCTGTAGCATCAACCTTACCAGTGAGAATTGTATCTTTCGTTGGGTTTATAATCACAGATAATCCCTTTCCTGATAATTTAACCCCTTCATCTGTAATTACCTCTTCCTTTAAATAATTAATGTCAGAAGAAATATTAGAGGCTAACTCTTTTAACGACATATCAATAAGGGGCTTATCCTTATATTTAAATTCGTTTATCTTAATTTTAGTTATTTCAACAGCATTATCTACTTTTTTACTTGTTTCAGGATTAAACATACCTAGAGCATTAAATATCAAGATAAATATAATCCCAATCAATATAAATTTTATAAGTTTCATGATTTTCCCTCCTAGAAATTACTAACAACCTCTCATTACATTCTATAAACCATTTCTATCCTTACTTCATTTTTCCCAATATCATCATTAGTATAACAGCTTAGATCAATTCCATTTACTTTAAATCCATTTCTTATATAAAAATCTATAGCTTTGGATCTCAAGAATTATTTCCCTAAAACCTTCATTTATAATATATTATTGTTCTATTACCTTTATAAGTACAAGTCCTTCTCTAAAAGCTCCTCTTTTCTCATTTTTCTCTTGTCTAATTCTTTCAAATTCTTCAATTGATACTCCTTTATGGTCAAGAATTCCATATACTACTTCTATTAAATCTGCAAGTTCTTCTACATTTCCACTTTTAAGATATTCGATTAATTCTTCCTCAAGCTTTTTATTTAATAGCTTAATAAGTTGACTTTCACCTACTTTTTCAACTATTGCCTGCTTCCCTGCCTTTTCAATTATTTCTGGTATTCTATCCCTTACTAACTTATTATATTCTATAGATTTCATATTTACTAATCTACCTCACCTTATCATATTACCCCTATTATACTATATTATCAAAAAATCCCCAATTTTTTATCTGTTATTTTGTATTTATTCCTTACTATATTATAGTATTTTATTTATTATTTTAGATATATACCTTATTAAGGTAATAAAAAAATGATATGCAACCACCATATTTCATAGGAAAAATAACCACCCTGCTGTGAATCACATCAGAATGGTTATCCTCAATTAACTATTTACATCCGATTATTACGAACATATCCATATTATCTACTTCCTTTAAAACTTCCAACCCAGCATCTAAAAAGTATTGCCTCAGTATTGCCATTGGAGGTAAATTGTCCTCTTTTACAGTTTCATCTGCTCCTTTATGAAGATTGTTAATGGACTCCCTGCTTTGAGAATGGCAAATTGTAAGTTTTCCGCCAGCTTTCAATTTTTGTGCCAGACTTGTAATCGCTTCTGATTCTCTGTGTTTAAAATGAGGAAACATGGAATAGCAGATGATATGATCATAGATGCCTTCATCATCTTTGCTCTCCAATACATCTACACATTCAAAGATTACATTCTCATATTTGTTTTTTCTCTGAGCAACCTCAATCATTTTTTCAGCTACATCAATTGCCTTGATGTAACCTGACTGGGTTACTCTTTGAAATAAGCTAGGAATCAGTACACCAGTCCCTGTTCCAACATCTAAAATATGGGTTCCTGCTTTTATTTCAACTAAATCCAGTATAGACTCTACTTTTATCATATCGTGGTTACATATTTCGTCCCAAGTGTTTGCTAATCTATTAAAAAAATCTTTTTGCGATTCCATTTAAATTCACCTATGTGAACTTATGAAACTCGCTAGTTGGATTGAATCTTTTCACCCCTAATACAATTGAAGGTATTAGGATTAATTGTATGATAATCCCTGGAATCCCTTTAATGATTGCACCTTGCACAAACACAACCGGACTAGGAAGCTGTACCATAAAAATTGTTGCCAATACCCATACTGCAGCACCAGCCATAATTCTACCACATATCATACTAATGATAAGGGACATGTAGACATTCACCCTTGATTTTCTATAAAGAAGACTTACTATTGCTCCATAAGTTGCAAGCTCAAGAATCATATAGGGCAATACTGGAAAAAATGGTGGCATCCCCGTCAATAATGAGCTCAAAAGGGGAGTCAATATACCTACTGCAACTGCAAATGGTAATTCTAGAAAAAATCCAGCAATTAGTACAGGAATATGCATAGGCAAAAACACTGGACCTGCTCCTCCTATAGCATGAAATGCCATGGGCAATACAAGCCCCGTGGCTATAAATACTCCCGATAATACCAAGCTCTTTATCATTTTATTTTTCATAATATCCCTTCCTTCAATAAGCGATAATCTCTTTAATCATAAACTCTTTACCACTTAATACCTCTATGTTTTCTCCTCCGCAATAAGGACAGCAGTATTTATTTTCAATCAGACTAAATACTTTATGGCAAGATTTACACATGCCATTTCCCGGTAGAATCTCTATCTCAAGCCTAGTATCCTCTAGCATAGTTCCATCTACTGCAGCTGGATAGCAGGCTTCAATATATCTCGGTATCATGGAGGATAATTGTCCTATTTGAAGCACCAAAGTATCTATATTTGTTATTCCATTGCTTTTAGCAAAATTTTCTACTGTTTTAACTACTTTAATAACTACGCCTAATTCGTGCAAATAGCTCACTCCTACACATTCTACTTAGTATAAATACCTATAGATTTCTTAACCTTATGGACAACCATTCTGCCCTTACGCTTAATCATATTTTTGACTATTATTGGTTTAAGATCTTCAAAGGATACATTTTCTTCATCATACTTTCTTATGAGAGATATAGCATCAAATTTGCATCTTGTGGTACATGCCCCACATCCTATGCACGTATATTCGTCTACTGTTGTAGCTCCACAGCTTAGGCATCTCTCTGTTTCCTTCTTTACTTGTTCTTCTGTAAGAGTCTCTCTTAGGTCATTAAAGGAAGTCTTAGCCTTTGCTCCATCTACATGAGTTGTCCTCTGTCTTGGAGCATTATCATATCCTTCAAGTATCAAATTTTCCTTGTCCAAGGCATGATATGCTCTTCTATCACGTCCAAGTACTAAGCTTTGCCCCGGTTGAACAAAACGATGAATGGAAATTGCAGCTTCTTTTCCTAGAGCAATGGCATCTATGGCAAATTTAGGACCTGTCATAGCATCACCACCTGCAAATACATCTGATTCAGCAGTTTGAAGAGTAAAGGAATCAGCTTTGATAGTCTTATTTGGATTAAGCTCTATCTTTGAGCCCTCTAATAGATTTCCCCATTCAATACCTTGACCTATGGATAATAATATATGGTCTGCTTTTACTGTAATAGTATTGTTTTCATCATACTTAGGATTGAACCTCTTGTTCTCATCAAATACAGAAGTACACTTCTTAAATTCTATGGCTACTACACGGCCATTTTCCGTGACAATTCTCTTAGGACCCCAAGAGTTATTTATTACGATATCTTCTGACATTGCCTCATCAACCTCTTCATCTAGAGCGGGCATCTCCTCTCGACTTTCTAAACAGAACATATCTACCTTTGATGCTCCTACTCTTGTAGCTGTTCTGGCTACGTCTATAGCCACATTCCCTCCACCTATGACTACTACATTTCCTTCAAGCTTTACTTCTCTTCCCAAATTTACATCTCTAAGGAAATCAACTCCTGTAATAACCCCTTCTCCCTCTTCTCCTTCAATTCCTAATTTTCTTCCTGATTGTGCTCCTATTGCAAGATAAAATGCCTTGTATCCTTGTTGTCTTAATTCCTTGAGGCTTATATCTTCTCCTACTTCAATACCCGTCTTAAACTCTACCCCTAATTCTTTTAGAATATCTATTTCAGCATTTACTACATTTTTTTCCAATCTATAGGATGGAATTCCGAGAGTAAGCATGCCGCCTAAGGCCTGTTGTTTTTCAAATACTGTCACCTTGTATCCATCGATGGCTAAGTAATATGCACAGGATAAACCAGAAGGACCTGCTCCTATAACGGCTATTTTCTTTCCATAATTATGTTTAACTTTTGGTATATAACGATTTTCCTTGTTTAAGTCCTGTTCCGCTATGAATTTTTTAATATCATCTATAGCTACTGGGTCATCTATATCCCCTCTAGTACATACAGATTCGCATTTTCTTGGACATATACGTCCACATACTGCAGGGAATGGGTTTTCATTTTTTATCAGTTCAAGGGCCTCCTTGTATTTTCCTTGAGAAGCCAACTTAATATAACCTTGGATAGAAATATGAGCCGGGCACTGAGTCTTACAAGGGCTTGTTCCTGTATCCACTACATTCTCTCTGTTTGTACGATAATCAGGATTCCATTTATCTGGTCCCCATTCTGTATTAGATGGAAAATCTATCCTTTTATTTTCTTTAATTGGTGTTTTAGCACATATTTTTTGACCTAGCTTTAATGCATTTATAGGACAGACTTGGACACATTCTCCACAGGCAACACATTTCTCCTTATCAATATGAGATACATAGTTTGATCTGACCATATCATTATTTAAGAACATCCCTGCAGTTCTTAAAGATAGGCAGCTACATCCACAACAGTTACATATTGCATGAGTCTTTCCAAAACCATCTAAATTTGGTATTTGATGCATCAAACCATTTTCTTCTGCTCTTTTTATGATTTCAAAGGCTTCTTCCTTAGTTATTTGCTTACCTCTTCCTGTACGGATATAATATTCCGCTGCATGTCCCAATTGGATACACATGTCCTCCTTTAAATGTCCACAGCCTTCTCCCATAACCTCTCTAGCCGTACGACAGGAGCAATCAGATACTGAAAATATTTCATTTTCATTTAGATATTTTGATACTTCCTCATAAGATGCTCTTCTTGTTTCACCATCAATGGCTGTTTCAATAGGAATGACACGCATCAGACCTTTCCCCACCGGAAATGCTCCTGCTGTTTTTGGCCCTCTTACTCTACCATAAGCCTCGAAAGCTTCTGCTATTTGAGGATATTTCTTTACATTTTCCTTATTGTTAACCATCATTTCCATAACTCCTGGCACCCAAGTATCAAGCCAGTATTTATCTTCTCCATCTATTTTATTTACAAAACAAGCACCAGCAACTGCTAATTCCCATAAATGTTTTTCTGTATCCTCTAGGGATTGGCTGCATAAAGGTGCTACTTCCTTTGCACTCTTTGGCTTGCGAAATTCTAAGCATAATCCTACTTCTGCCATTTCATCTGTGACTACTGGTTCTAATATCATATATTCAGGATCTTTATAGTTATATGCTGACTTTGAATTAGGCTTCTTTCTACCAATATGATTTGCTAAATCCAATACTTTTGGCTTTCCCATAAATCTCACTCCTTAATGTTTTTATTCCTGCCAGCTTTTTACCTCATTACGAATCCAATTAGTCCATTCTTCAATTCCTTCTCCAGTCCTTGCAGAAATAGGAATAATCTTTATATTTGGATTTAATTTCTTTGCACGAGCCTTTACTGCCTCTAAATCAAAGTTAAAATAATCTATTACATCTATTTTATTAATAAGTAAAACATCTGCAATTGAAAACATCAAGGGATATTTAAGTGGCTTATCATCACCCTCTGGTACACTTAGTATCATAGCATTTCTAGATGAACCTGTATCAAATTCTGCCGGACATACAAGATTACCTACATTTTCCAGTATTATAAAGTCAAGATTTTCTGTTCCTAATCCTTCTAGCCCCTGTCTTGTCATATCAGCATCTAGATGACACATTCCCCCCGTATGCAATTGGATTACCTTTGTACCTGTTTGAGCTACTGCATGAGCATCCACATCAGAGTCTATATCTGCTTCCATAACTCCAATTTTCATATCCAATTTCAAAGCTTCAATAGTCCTTAAAACTGTAGTTGTTTTACCTGATCCTGGTGATGACATGAGATTTAACAGAAATATTCCCTTGTTTTTCAATTCATCCCTAAGAATATCTGCTTGTCGATTGTTATCTTCGAAAATATTTTCCTTGATTTCTAAAACTTTAAATTTCTCCATTTATTACCCGCCTCCCTACAAATTTTCATTACATTTACAATACAGCTCTATAAAAATCGTTACTATTTTGTCACTTTCATTGTATTTAAAATAAAATTTACTGTCAAAAAAGGGGAGACAGTAAGATTTCAATGTTTATCGACTTTCTATTTCAAGTATTGTTTACACTTGTAAATTATATAATCCTAATTCTAAGCACTTCTTATAAAAAAATATGTAAACATTACTTGAATGTAAAAAAGTCATTGGAATGTGCTGAAATACTATAGATTAGGAATTAAATTAATGATAAACTATAGTTGAATTTACGTTATTTTTTTAACGTAATATTTTGAAAGTATCAAATCATTATATTTATATGAAAGGGGTTTTGGTTATGTTCTTTTTTGAAACGCTTCCCTGGTATAACATAATTATGTGGTTTGTTGTTCTTGGCATTCTTATCGGATTGAATGAGCTTTCGCGCACAAGTAAAAGAGTAAGTATTTTTATGTTTATGGTTTTACCGATAATCCTTACTATAGTTTGGGTCACCAGAGGCCCTAATGAAATTACATCTTGGTTTACTTGGGTCAAGGTTTATTCGGCACTAGCAGGTTGCCTTATTTATATGGTCGTTCGATTTACAGACTACCATAAGAAACACAGATGGTATCTAATACTTATTCCATCTATCTTAGCTATCAATATCTTGGAAGCTGTAGCACGAGAATTTCAAGTTGGTATAGCTGGCTTTAATGGAATGGTTGACGGTATGTATTATATATCCGGAGGGTGGAACTATTTAAATGCAATAGCTGGAATTCTAAATATTTTGGTGATTTGCGGTTGGTTTGGTATCTACTCTACTTCAGGTAAACGTAGAGATATGATATGGCCTGACCAAAATCTCCTTTATATTATAGCTTATGGAGTTTGGAATATATCCTATGTATATTCCTGTGCACCTGGCAACGCCTTGTATTCAGGATTAGCATTAAATCTTGCACCCACTATTCCTGCACTTTTATGGTCAAAAGGAACTTGGATGCAAAACCGTGCACATACATTGTTATTTTGGATGTCATGGGTCATGACATTCCCATATTTCTTTGCTACAGGCAGTATTTTTAATGTAAAGGTAAGCTACAATCCTCAAGCTAACTGGACTCTGGCAATACTATCTTTAAGTCTTAATATAATATTGGCAGTTTGGCAGTTCTACCGAATCGCTAAATATGGTCTCAATCCTTTAAAGGACCAGATCTGGAAGGATTCAAAAATAAGTTCAAAGCTAGAATCTATATAAATTAAAGAAAATCTCCTTAATCGCTATTGATTTAAGGAGATTTTTAATATAATTAATCAATTGGCTAGAAAAAACGATTTAATAAATCTATAGAATACCGTATACAGTTTTCCATTGAAAGTGTGCTCATAATTTCACCTGCTAAAAATACATTGTGTTTACCTTGCATGGATTCCATTTTATCATAAAATCCATTTTCTAAGGCATAAGTATCTACATAGGGGCAATGCTGCCAATTTTTAGCCTGATAAAGCCTTGGATTCTGTATACCTAATTTTAACAAGTCCTCCTTAATAATATCTAAAGCAGAAATTTTAGAGCTATCATTAGGATTATATGCATAAAGCATCACCATCCCTTCATTATCCTCTTCATCCCACCTAGAGTTCCATATGGTAATATGTCCTTGCCGATTGGGTGATAAGTTTTCTAATACGCATCCACAGCCCTTGGGGATTTTATCAGCTATGAATGCATAAACATTAAATGATTGATATCTTATACTGCTTAGGTGTCGCTTCATATCTTGATCCCAAAAATGAAGATTTGAAAATTGATCCAAGGGAGCGGCAATGATAACTCGATTAAATTCAAGAATTTCAAATTGAGTTTGTACCAATAGAGTTTCTCGCTGAGACAAAGAAATATCTATTACCTTTTGACCTAGCCGGATATCTTTGATTTCCTTTCTTAGTCGTTCTGTCAATGAAGAAACCCCATTCTTCCAGGTAGCAAACTCTGGTAACTCCATAAAGGACATTAAATGGTCGTAGTTTAAGATTCTAAGTACATATAGGGCTGGTACTTCATCAATATTGCCTAATCCAAAGATAGTAAAATATTGGGTGTAGATGGTCTTTAAAATCCGAAATTCATGTATATCGCACCATTTTGAAAATGGAAGCATTAATACAGGCTCAACATTTTCAATATTTGATTTTTTAAGTGACTTATACATCTCTAATACATCTGGCAATCGATCCAGTTCATCCACAAAGTCTTCCAATTTTTCCTTCGGTATGGGTATAGTTTTTTGACCATTAGTATTATAATTAGTACGAGATAATTTTGGTCCATCTGCTTTGATATTTAGCCGTTTCATTAAAGCCTTAAGATATGGTTGAGAAGGTAGGCCAAATATGGCCCCCAGTTCGTGAGATTTTCCCTTATGCCAGATGGTATACAATTTACCACCTATCCGTTCATCTTTTTCAAAAACAGTGATATTTTTATATCCCCTTTTTTGCAGACCTTCGGCTATAACAAGTCCTGAAAGTCCTCCACCAACTACTGCAATTTTACAGTCTTCCCTGTTCACTTTTCTCACCCCGCCTTGAATAATTTATCAATGCCAGAATCCAAAGTGGCAATGTATCTAAATCTACATTATTTTGTGATGCCCTTTCAAGTACTGCCTCAACAGGTGTCCTACCTGTATTGTGACCATTTAGGATTATATTGTAAAAGTTATATTCCCTTATAAATTTATTAAGTGCACCTTCAACCTTTGCAAATGAATCAAGTTCATGATTCAAACCAATTTTATCATAGAACTCTGTAACCAAAAACTTATTTAATGACATCATATCTTCTAATGCCGTATTATCCTCAGAAGAAATAAATATATGATTTATATGAAGCTCTTCTATAACTTCTTTATACTTATTACCTTTTACAAAGTAAGGTAAAAACTCCTTTTTTCTGTCAGTAGCTAAATTTGTAATATTTATATTGAATAGCTTCAATAAATAAACTAATTTACGCTCAAAATAATTCCATATATCAATATCCTGTTTTTTATTGTATAGTTTTACCGCTATCCATTTTGAAGCAGCATCGTAGAAACTATATTGATATATTTTTCCAATACCATCAAAAGTTCCCATAAAGTTAATCCGCTGGATAACTAAATACCCTGGATAAATCTCCTGTTTATTAAAAAATCCAAGTATTTCCTTACTATCCTTTCGATTAGTTTTCATATGAAATGCTTTATTCTTAGAATATTGCACTCTCTGAGCCTTTCTTGTCAAATTATTTCGCCTTAAGACATTATAAATACCTGTCTCTCCGATATCAATTCCTTCAGCTCTTAGTTCATAATAAATTCTTTTAGGTCCATCGGCAGGATAACTGCTTACATATGCTAATATTTCCTGCTCAATAGTCTTATTGACTTTATTAGGCATTTGTGGCTTTTGTGGTTCCTTTATTTCCAGTCCAACCATGCCATACTTCTGATAAGCCCTTTGCCAATTATAAAAGGTTGTCCTAGAAATACCAAACAGCTCACAGGTCCGGGAAACGTTATTCTCCTTCAATGCATGTTTCAATATCATATATTTATTATGTGCATTAAATCCTTTGGATTTCATAACAGTACCTCCTTTCCTTTAATGAGCATTTCAATGATATAGCCTTCATGTCTACTAATTTACTTCACATTATCATATCACCATCATTATACTATATTCTCAAGAATTTCCCAATTTTTTCCTTATTTTCTCTATTTATTTCTTGTTAAATGTACCTATCATAATATGAATTTACTTTCATCTATTATATAATAATAAGTATAATGATAAATATGGAGGGATTATATATGACTAAATTTAAAGAAATTAGACCTGAAGAATTTAACTATAGCCCATTTAAATTAATTGGCAAGGATTGGATGCTAATTACTGCAGAAAAGGATGGAAAAACTAATACAATGACTGCTTCTTGGGGTGGTTTAGGTGTTATGTGGAATAAGAATGTGGCATATATAGTTATTCGTCCACAACGCTATACTAAGGAGTTTATAGATAATTCAGATTCATTCTCATTGACCTACTTTGATGATAGTTTTAGAGAAACATTATCTTATCTTGGAACAAAATCTGGTAGAGATGAAGATAAAATCAAAAAATCTAATTTTACAGTTTTACATGATAATAATATTCCTTATTTTGAAGAAGCAAATATAGCAATCTTCTGTAAGAAATTATTTGCTCAGGAATATAAACCTGAGTCATTCATTGATCAGGAACTTAATGAAAAAATCTATCCTAATTCTGACCATCATACATTATATATTGGAGAAGTAACTAAGATATTGGTGAGAGAATAATAAATATCTAGCATACACATCATGAAAATATAGGTTTAATTATAATGGATTATATAACTAAGAGAGACTGAAATAATTTCAGTCTCTCTTTTAAATTTATCTTTTTGATTTAATTGAAAAAATACAATGATATAAAATATTTTGAAATACTGTTGCCAATAGGAAACAAATACTTAAAATATAATAAGCACGATTCTTTTCTGTACTATAGACAAGCAAAAAATATACTGTCCATATACTCATGATAATAGTCAATAGCATTATAGGAATATTAATATTATAGCCTGTATTTCCCTTACGGTAACGCAGATATGCAATGATTCCAAGAGCAATGATGATACTTATAGCAATCCATTTCATCGTTGGAATAGGAAATGCCTTCTGCCATTTACCGTTAAGATATATCACATGACGAAGCATTCCCATTCGAGTTTTAGTAAAATAATGAGCTGCATAGGCTCCGATTATTGCTAAAAACTCTAAGATGCCACACAAAATTGCGCATATATATTTACTTCTATTTTGCCGCCTTGTCATTTGAAAGTTCACCTACTGTCGTATAAACGACTTCACCAGTATTTGGATCTCCCACCTGAACATGATGATCATCATTCATTTGCCATTGATACCATCCACCGTCATACATACTCATATTGGTATATCCATTTTCGTACATAATTAAAAACGGAATTGATGCACGCCAACCTGTTCCACAATAGAAAGAAAGCTCATTATCCAAGGTAAAGTTAAGTCCTTTCCAAAGCTCTTTCATTTCATCCATTGTAATATAGGTTCCATCTTCATGGGTATAGTCTTCCATATGGTATGGATCACTACCTGCTTTACCCCATACAGCCCCCTTAGGCTCTCCAGCTTTATCAATGTAAGAATAACCGCTTGTTTCACCATTGAACTCCTTATATGAACGAATACTTACTAAACGGAAATTAGAATCATCTTTTAATTTCTTATCCACATCTTCAACTGATATCCAAAACTGCGGATTCACCGGAACCTTTGCACCAAATTCCGTTGCAGGTGTTGCATCATTTGCAGTAGTTTCTAATTCATATCCTGCTTTTGTCCACGCATCAAGACTTCCATTAAGCACCTTAACATTCTCAACTCCTGCCCATAAATATGCATATGCAACTCTGGCAGTACCAGAAACATCAGATCCATATAGAATAACAGCAGTATCCTTTGTAACTCCAAGTTCAAGCATTGCTTGTTCAACTTCTTCTGGAGATTTTAGATTCCAATAAGGTTCTCCCTCGATGCTTGCAATATCTACATGCACAGCACCTGGTATGTGACCAGTATTATAATCCGGACTATCATCAGCTGATCCCCAAGAAGCTTCCAAAATTATATATTTCTTTGATTCTTCCTGCTTCCCATCAATAACACTTTTAACCCACTGTGGAGAAACAAATACTTTCTTTACATCCACAGCTTCAACCTTTTCAACTTCTGACTTCTGTGTATCTTCATCCTTAGCTACTGATTCTTTATTTACCAGATTACTATCTGATTTCTTAGGTTGTTGTTTACATCCTGTAAATACTGTTATCATTAATGCAGCTACAAGTAACAAAGTAAAAAATTTCTTGTTCATTTAAAAGCCTCCTACTAGTATCTTATTATAATATCCTTATATCTATATAAAGTTAAATATCTTTAAAAGTGTAGCATTTCTATTTTATAAAGTCTAATTAATAAAATCTATAAATAAAATTAAGGATATAGATAAAATCTATAGAAAAAGTTTCTAGTATAGTTAATAATTCTAGCTATTAATATGGAAGTCTCAATAATAGTAATGTAGATATAATTATATCGATTATCTCTAAGTCTATATCTACTATTAAAAAAACTAGGCATAAGCCTAGTTTCAGATTGTTGACTTATTGCTTCTTGGTTTGCAAAAATCAAGAAGCAATTTCAAGTTCGCAAAATTTTTTTTCAAAAACTTCAAATATTGACACAAACAAGCCAAAAAGCAAAGGGGTTAAGCCGTTCTTCCACAACCTATTCGCCAATTTTTTGAGATTCATGCAGGCAAATAAGAGGTTTAGTTCCATTTTCACTCGGTCTAAACCTCTATGCTTGACATAACGCATACCATGAAGCTCCTTAGCATCTGCAAAGACTCGTTCAATGGTTTGGCTTGGGAGTGCATAGAGTTCCTTGCTTCCTACAGTATTATGCTCATTAGCCATAATTCAAATTATATATTTAACCATAAAGCGGGACGAACGCCGCCTGTACATTTGCCATCGCTGATGTTGCCTTTCAATATATTGTTGCCTTGGATACCTATATTACCGTCAGTCCCAAAGATGTACACGGCTTTTACATTAACGCGGCCGGGCGACCGAAGCCACCACCACCAACTCCATTCTTTACCCTGAAGTCTTGCTATTCGCTTACTGTTGTTTTCATCTTTTCTTTCAAACCAATATCTTTGATTTTTTCCTCGGTTTTGCAGTTTTGAACGGCTATCACCGAAATATTTGCACACTTCCTCAAGGCTTAATAAAAATATACTGTCTTGCGTATCTGCTCCGCCCTTTGAACCATACCACTGATTATCAGGATTTTTATTTATTACCGGAATTATCCTTGATTTATCAGTTGCGTTGAATTTGTCATAAAATTCACCATTAAGATATTTTCTTAACGCGCAGTCAGCCCATGTTATATCTTTATAAGCATCATGGTAAGCACGTTGTTCTATTATTTCTTCAGTTATAACCAAAGCCGAGTTATTTTGTATGTCAAGCACACGCCAGTTGTAGTCACCGAATGATATTATCGAGCCAATTTTATAATCTTCCATTGTCCTTCTCCTTAATAGGGAATAATAAATCAAGTTGTAAATCTTCCATTTTACTGCCTTTTTGTATAAAATTATAAAAAATTCAACGTTTCTTCAAATCCCTGCCCCGCAACAGTTTCAGGCGATGTCCAGCGTGGGGAATCGCAGTCGTTATCATATTTATCGCTGGCGTTGACCCATTCTCTTAATAAACGCCAATCCTCAAAATCCCATGTCCTCAATACATGTGCGGCATATAACCCACCACTAAAGGTTCGCTTTACTAAAGGCATGGGTATTTCTATGTCATCTGGAACAGATACCCAACCTTCATATATGTGAGAAGGTTCTCCAAGTACTATTGCCTCCTTAGAGCAGTCAAAACCAAAAAATTCGGGCAAGTAATGTGTATATTATCCGACTAATAATTAGTATAGCATAATTCTTTTACTAATCATAGATATTAAAAAGCCATCAACATATAAAATGTCGATGGCCTGAAACTAGGCATAAGCCTAGTTTTTATTTAACCAATCTATTGTATTCTGTATAATAAGGGCTGCACCCTTCCACATTTCTCCTTCGTCAATATCAAACTTAGGATTATGATGTGGATGAAATTCTCCGTCTATTTCTGCCATGTTACTAAGATAGAAAAAGGTTCCCGGAACTTCTTGTAAGAAAAAGGACATATCCTCTGCACCCATTACAGGCGATTTCATCTCTATTATATCTTCTTCTGGGATTATCTTCTTAGCCGATTCTACAAATCCCTTAGTAAACTCCTCTGAGTTTATAAGTGCCGGATAACAGAATTCATAATCAATCTCATAACTAGCTCCATGGGCTAGGGTTATTCCCTTTACTATTTCTTCTATTCTTCTGGAGATTCTCTGCCTAGTCTCTTCATTTACTGTCCTTATTGTTCCTTGAATTTCAACTGAATCTGGAATTATATTATGGTTAAATCCCCCGTCTATTCTAGTAACAGATACTACTGCTGGTTCCACTGGATCTACTTCGCGGCTGATTATTGTCTGTAATGCTAAAACAATTTCTGAAGCTGTAACAATAGGGTCTATAGATTGATGAGGGTATGCACCATGAGAACCCTTCCCATTTATTTTAATATACATTACATCTACTGCTGCCATCATTGCTCCATAAGATACTCCTATTTTTCCTTTAGGAATTTCCTTTCCTAGATTTCCTAAGTGCAGTCCCATTACAGCATCTACCTTAGGATTTTCCAAAGCACCTTCTTCTATCATAGGTTTTGCACCACCTGGATATTCCTCTCCAGGTTGAAATAGTAACTTTACATTACCTTTAAATTTATCTTTATTTTCATTCAATACCTTAGCTACTCCTAGCAAGATGGCAGTATGTCCATCATGTCCACAGGCATGCATACATCCATTATTTGACGCAAATTCTAATCCCGTTTTCTCTTTAACAGGAAGAGCATCGGTGTCCGCTCTTAATCCTATGGTCTTTCCTTCTTCTTTACCTTTTATTAATCCTACGATAGCATTTCCATTTACTAAGGTATGGTATTCTATATTCATATTATCTAATTCATCCATTATAAACTTTGCGGTCTTTGGTAAATCCAGTCCTATTTCTGGTATTTGATGAAGTTCTCTTCTCCAGTTAATTATATCTTCTTCTATTTTCTTTACTTCTTGGATTATATTGAACATATCTACATCACCTCAATGATTAATTTAGCAAACTATACCGTATATAAAGCTATCTTCATTTCATTATATCTCTTATATCTGTAATGTCTCTAATTATATCATATAATCCATCTTAGTATTACTCTAACTATTATATATTATTGTTCCGCTTTCTCCAACCAATGCTTCCTTTGCTTTTTCTAATGAAGCTATTATCGCTTGTCTTCCTTTTCTTGATTTGGCAAAATTTACTGCCGCTATTACCTTTGGAAGCATACTTCCCGGTGCAAATTGTCCTTCTTCTATATATCTATAAGCCTCTTCTATAGACATCTTATCTAAATTGGTTTGGTCTTCCTTTCCAAAGTTGATAGCTATTCTATCCACAGCTGTTAGGACAAATAAATAATCTGCATCAACTAATTCTGCAATTTTGCCGCTAGCGAAATCTTTATCTATTACACCGTTAACTCCTTCATAGCCAAAGTCTTTTTTAACTACTGGAATTCCGCCACCACCAACTGTTATTACTATATGTCCATCCTTCACTAGAGTTTTTATACATTCTTTTTCAACTATGTCTATAGGTTTTGGTGAAGCTACTACTCTTCTATATCCTCTCCCAGAATCCTCTATCATTTTATAGCCCTTTGCTATTACTAGTTTTTCTGCTTCTTCTTTAGAATAAAATCTTCCTATAGGCTTTGTAGGATTCTGTAAAGCTTCATCATTTTCATCTACTACAACTTGAGTTACTATAGTTACCACATCTTTATTTATATTTCTTCTATTTAACTCTTCATATATTCTATTTTGGAGATGGTATCCAATATATCCCTGACTCATTGCAATACATTCTGGAAAAGGCATAGATACTTCTTCCATAGCTAGGTTAATCATACCTACTTGAGGCCCATTTCCATGAGCAATTATTACTTCGTGCCCTTTCTCTATAAGGTCTACTATTGGTTTTGCCGTTTCCTTTACCAGCTCAAATTGTTCTTTTGGAGTATCTCCTAAAGCATTTCCTCCTAAAGCAATTAATATCCTGCTCATATTTCCCTCCTAGTTATTTTTATTAAACTCAAGAATTGCCTTTTTAAAACATTCCATTGGTGGACTTACTAAACCTGCACCAACTTGTCCTATACCTGCAACCTTATGAGCCATTCCAGTATTGATTATAGGTAAAATACCTTTTTCAATTACTTTAACTATATCTATTCCTATGGCAGAACCACGAAAGTCTAAAGTTGGAATAGAATAATTTGTATTTTCACCTACAGTTATTTCATACATTTTTTCACTATATCCAATGGCATCTTCTACAGTTCCTCCTACAAACTGAACTATAGCTGGAGACCCACCCATGGCAAATCCTCCTATGCCCATGGTTTCTGTAATAGCACTATCTCCTATGTCTGGGTTAGCATCTTCCTCTTTAAACCCTGGGAACATCAGTCCTTTTATCATATTTGCAGGAGCAGTAAACCATTGGTCTTCACCAAGACCACTTACTCTTATTCCAAAATCTACACCGTTTCTTGCCATTGTAGTTACCACAGTAGAATTTTCTACTCCATGAGCTGCATCTGTTGCAACCTTACAGGATGGCATAGATAGATTTAGGAAATAATGTTCATTCATCTTTATGAAATTTAATACTCTCTTTTTTATATCTATATCTACATCAGTATCTATGATATAAGAAGTTATTTCCCTAAAGAATAAACTAGTAGCCGCCTTGTTCCTATTATGACATTCATCTCCCATATGAACTGCTTGAGAAATTATAGACTTTATATCTATTCCTCCATCAATACTCTTTAAAGCCTTTTTCATAGTAGGTGCAAACTCTTCTTCTATCCATTTAAGTCTTTCTATAACTTCATCATTAAATGCACCATATCTTAGAACCTTTCCTAATCCCTCATTAATTGTACAATAACCATAATTTCCATATGTCTTGTTATATACTACATGTACTGGCATAGAAGGAGATACTATACCTGCCATAGGTCCCACAGTACAGTATTCATTACAAGGTGAAAACTCAATTTCTCCCGATGATGCTATCTTTATTGCTTCTTCTTCATTTTTAGCTCTGCCTTCATAAATTAAAGCTCCTATTACGGCTCCCTTCATTGGTCCAGCCATTCTTTCCCATTCTATAGGTGGTCCCGAATGGAGTATTATATTTTCCTTCATCCCTGGGATTACATTTATTGCCTTATCTATATCTATGAGCATAGGATGAGAATTCATCATTCTTTCTACTGCCTTTTTATTAGCCTCTTTTATATCTTCTCTACCAGATAATCTATCAATTATATTTAATAATTCTATATCTCCACCAGCAGCAGGTACCCAATCTAGTTGCAATACATCTTGCCCCTGAAGTTCTAAATCATCTTTAAATTTGCTTGTCCCTATATTTAATATCTTTAATTCTTGTGAAAACAAATTATTAATACCACTCATGTCAAACCCTCCTATTATGATAATATTTCTATTACTATATTGGCTGCTTCAATATTACTTTCTGCAATTAATACTCTTTCCTGCTCTAACATTTTTCTTTGTTTTTCATAATTTTGTTTATCAATATCTGTACCACAAATATAAGCTACAAATATTAAATTTCTTCCATGAGAATTAGCAATATTTTTTGCCTCTTTAATAGATTTTATAGTAACTCCTACAGGATCTTCATGAGACCCATATCCTAGTTCAAAATCCATGAGTATAACTCCTACTTCTTCATCCTTTGCTTCTTTTATTATCCTATCAAGCCTTAAAGTAGGCTCTATCATGGGATGAGGTTTTCCTACAGTAAATTCGTCTTCTCCTAAATCTAATAGTACATTCCCATGATAATCATTTATGTTCTCAAGCTTTTCGTTTTCGTTTTTAGCTACATTGCTTCTAACAGAGTCAAAGCTTCCCCTTAAAATAGATAGTGCTTCAGCACATAGTGTACCTCCACAGAATAATCCTCTAAAATATCTTTGTTCTGGCTTTAATGACTTCTTCAACTCTTTAGCATCTATAAATGAATTATTCTCTTTTTCAATTTCCTCTTTACATCCATTTGATAGCTCTACAGCTTTCTTTGCTGCTTCATAAAGTCCATAAACAAATATAGCTTTTGAATCCTTTTCATCTTCTTTATTTCCATCTATAAAACATATAACTACTGGTTTATCTACCTTCTTTATTTCCTCCAGTATTTTCTTTTCTACAGATTTTGCTGGTGGCTTAGAGATTAAAACTATTACTTCAGTATCCTTATCTCCACTTAAAGCCTTTAGCCCTTCTATCATCATAATTCCACCAATTTCTTCTTTAAGGTCTCTTCCTCCTGTTCCTATTCCTTGAGAGATTCCTCCTCCAAGTCTATGGATTTGAACCATGACCTCTTGAAGTCCTGTACCTGAAGCTCCAACTATTCCTATATTTCCATTTCTTACTTCATTGGCAAAACACAATCCAACATTGTTTATACTAGCAGTGCCGCAATCAGGTCCCATTACTAAAAGTCCTTTTTCTCTACCTATTTCCTTTAACTCTTTTTCCTCTTCTAGAGTTACATTATCACTAAACATCATTACATGAAGACCTTTTTCTAAAGCCTTTTTTGCTTCCCTAGCTGCATATCGCCCCGGTACTGAAATCACTGCTAAATTAGCATCTTCCATTTGTTGCAATGCTGCATCGATTGTCTTGGGGCTTTCTAATTCGCCTTTATTCTTCTTTTTATTTTTTGGACTTAAAAGCTCTTCTACTAACTTTAAAGCCTCCTCATAACTATTCTCATTTTCCGCCTTTATGGCAATTATTAAATCATTATTTCCAGCATCATCTGACTCCTTTGTAGCTAGTCCAACATTTTGTAACAATTGTTTATTCATTTCTGTTGCCATAGATACTACTGCCTCTTCTACTCCCTTTACATCTAGTATTTTGCTGGACAAAGACATCAAAGTAACAGAGTCATAATAGGCATTTTTTCTAATTATTGTATTTTTCATAGTTCTTATTCCTCCATATTGAAATTGTTTATTAATAAAATAAATGCAGTAACTACTCCAACAGCTAAGTCAGTCCCGGAAGAAGACCCAATATTCAGTAATCTTTCCAAAAATAAAAGGAACTGTTCTTTATCTCCATCTAAGAATGCATTTATAAAACTTAAAATATATTCTCTGGATTCACCTCTTAAAGTAATTGAAAGCATTTGTTTACTTACATCAGTAGTTGAGATTTTATCTATATCAATTAAATTTATTAATTTTCTTTTTATTTTATTGGAATAATCTGTTGAGATTATATTTAGTACGGATAAGAAACCCGTTAGAAAATCATCACCAGAAGGTGTTAACCCAATTCCAAATCCGATTAAGGAATTAATCTTAACTTCATCTATATTTCCATAATTTAAAGCATCTAAGAATACTTCTATTCTCCTCGATAATTCTTTTTCAATTAACCCGAGATTACAAGCTTTTACTTTTAAATAATTCTCTAAATAAAAATATCTACATCCACCATTTGAACCCTTCTCTAAAATAAAATCATTAAAATATCCTATATTTTTCATTATTAAGTTTTTATTTAAATCTCTTCTCTTTTCTACATTAGGATTCCACAATATACCATTAGATCCCAAATCTATTTTTACTTTATCCTCTATAATTAGGCTGTTGTCCATTTTAAATAATCTATTTCCTTCTTCTAAATCCAAATCTTCAAAACTTATATTTCTATTGTCTATTCTCAAGGTGAAGGGACTATTATCTATACTTTTAGATCCTATGGTATACATATTGTCTTTATTATCTAAAAAGTTTATAGTTCTAGAGTAGATGCTGTGGATTTTGCCTACCCTCTCTAAATTCCTATTCTCATTAAAAAATTCAATGAAGTGTTTGTCATAAGCATAAGCACTAAAACTTATGATTTCATATCCATCTTTCTCCATAGACCGTCCCTTCCTCTTAGTTAATCCTTACTCATTATCTGGTAGACATAAATCTAAGATTATTGATACTAATCCTGCTGGAACTACTCCAGATGTCAAGAAAAGTTGTATATCTCTAGGCAAATTTTGAGTTGCTTCCGGTACTATATTTAATCCTATACCAAGTCCTAAGGATATTGCGATTATAAGCATGTTTCTACTATTCATTTTTATATTTCTCAATAAAGATAAGCCAGATACAGCTACCATAGAAAACATGGCGATAGCTGCCCCTCCTAATACTGGTTCTGGCATTATAGCTATCAAAGAACCAAATTTAGGAAATATAGATAGAACTATTAAAATAATTCCTCCTATCTTTACCACATGTCTGCTAAATACACCTGTTAAGTTAACTACTCCTATATTCTGAGTATAGGAAGTATTGGGAAATCCGTTAAATAAAGCTGCTATACTACTTCCTAATCCATCGGCAATTACTCCTCCACTCATTTCTTCGTCAGTGGCTTCTCTGCCTTCTGCTCCGATAGTAAGGGCAGATATATCTCCTATGGTTTCTATTGCTGTGGCAACGTACATGAAAAGCATGGCTATTATAGCAGTTGGTTTAAATGACCATTTATATGCAAAGGGCTTAGGTAGTGAAATCCAGCCTGATTCCATCACTGGAGTTATATCTATTATTCCTAAAAAATAAGATATTAAATATCCAGATACTAATCCTATTAGTATTGATGAGGATTTTAAGAATTTGTTCTTGCTCTGATTAAATAAAATTATTATGACTAAAACTGTTGTTGAAATTAGTAAGCTTCTTAAATCTCCCATATTGGTGCTTCCACCTGCTGCTTGCTTTATACCAACAGGTATAAGTGTTATTCCTATTGTTAGTACTACTATGCCTGCTACTAAAGGTGTAAATATTTTCTTTAATCTTAGGAGATTTTTCCCTAAAAACACCTCAAATAATCCTCCGATAAAGCTAGCACCTAAAACTCCACCTATTCCAAAATCTTTGGCTATGGCTAAAACTGTAGATATAAAAGCATTGCTAGTCCCCATTACTATAGGAAGCCCTGAACCTATCCCTTTATGTTTCATTATCTGTATAAAGGTTGCTACTCCAGCCATAAATAAAGCACATTGTATTAAAAATGTTGTTTCACTTGGTGGTAAATCTAATAAAGCTGATAATAAAAGGGGTACAGTAATATTGGCAGCAAACATAGCTAATATATGTTGAAATGCTAAGGGTATGGCTTTGGATAACTCTGGCTTATCTTCAATACCATAAACAATATCCATTTCCGTTTTTTTATTTTCCATAATATCACCTCTGTTTTATGAAAGGGATATATCATCGCTATATCCCTTTCATATAGTTTTTTATATTACTACGACTGCAATTATAATCAGTAAGGCTAATGCTCCTAATATATATCTTAGATTTCCCTTTATAACGTCTATTATGTCTATTTCAAAACCTTTTGATAGGGCTGCAACATTTATCTGAACAGGACTTATTTGAGTTCCAAGTCCTGTTGCTATGGCTACAAAACCCATGGCTTCTGAAGGTAGTCCTAATGCTGATAAAGTAGGAAGTATCAATGTTAGAACTCCGGCCGCAAATGCTCCAGAAGGAATAGCTATTAAAAATGCTATAATCATTGCTACAGGTAGTATTATTGCTTCTGGAACATTACTTGCTAAGGCTGCTATTTGCTCAAAGGTTCCCAGTTCTCCAATCATATTTATGAATGCTAGGAACATTCCTACTGCAAATAAAGTAGTTAATATAAATCTAGAGCCCTCAATCAATGCCTCACAGGTTTCATCTATATTAAGAGGAGTTAAGAGCACTGTTAAAATACTTGTGAAGATAACCGCTGTTGCAGGTGTAAATAGATTTATTCCAATTAATGAATTTAAGGCATTTCCACCTACTACCATTACTAATAGGGCAATTGCTGGTATAGATTGTTTTAGCAGAGTACCATTGCTTTTATTTTCATCATTGTTTTCTTTTTTAGCATTGTCTTTTGTAAGAGCCCCTCTTTTATAAACACCATAGATAGCTAGTCCAGCAGCTAGCAAATAAAAAGCTATAGTATATGGTCTCATAGCCGCTGCGTGAGATATTACATCTCTTCCAACACTTTCTGCCGCTAATACTGTTTCTGTTGATGCTGGAGATGTGGTAAATCCTACTGCTGAAACTATTGCCATTGCTACAATAACCTCAGGAATTGCCCCTACTGCAGCTGCCGCTAATGGTGCAGTAACCATGGTATTTCCTGCACCCATTCCTGCCATATATGTTGCAAAACCTTGTATTAAAACTATAATTCCTGCTAGTATACCTATCTTTCCCTTTAAACTCCTTCTAGCTAATTCTACTAAAGATTCTATACTTCCAGCTTTTGAAACCATTGCAGCTGATGCAGCATAGATTATTGGAACTGTAATGCCTAACATATTAGTTATACCACCTACAAACATTTGGCTTGCTTTTGACATCTCTAATCCACCTATTAAAATGGCTAGAATTCCTCCTATTAATCCCGCAAAAAGCATATGCTGCTTTTTAAATAAAAGTGCTAATACTACAACTAATGGTATTATATTTATTAACAAACTCATGCCTAGTCGCCTCCTTATTGATTATTTATTACATTAGTTCCAAAAATATCATTTTTGAAGTATCCATATATATTAGCTTGTCTGATTATTGAATCCACTTTAGTTCCGGCATCTATAACTATGAAGTTTGCTTTATTTCCTTCTTTGATATTATAATCAAATTTTAAAGCTTCTCCAGGAATAATAGACACCATATCAAATAATTTATTTAGGTCTTTTTCTCCACCCATATGACATCCATGAGCAGCTATTAATATTTCTTCCAATAAGTTTCCATTTCCAAAAGGATTAAAGGGATCTCTAATGTTATCAGATCCAATTGCTACAGGTATATCATGGTCTAGTAAATATTTAACTGGAGCTATGCCTCTTCTAATATTTATTTTATCTGCTCTTCCCTGTAGATATAGGTTAGTAGAAGGTAATGAAATTATATTTATCTTTGCTTTTTTAACCAACTCAACAATAGGTAATATAATTTCCTTTTCATTTGCCGATAGACTACAGCAATGACCTGCTGTCACTCTACCAATATATCCATTAGCTATAGTCAACCTTGCCAAATCATTGATTATTAAAGAATCAGCATCATCGGTTTCGTCTATATGCATATCAATATCTACATCATATTTCATTGCTAAATCAAATATCATATTCATATGCTTTATTGGGTCTTCTTCTATTCCAGGTATTCCACCAACTATATCAGCTCCCATCTTTAAGGCTTCCTCCAGATAAAAATAGGACCTACTATTTTTTATTATCCCATCTTGAGGAAAAGCTACTATTTGAATATCCATTGATTCCTTATATTCTTCTTTTAATTCTAATAAAGCTTCAATTGATTTTAGTTGAATCTTATCATCTACATCTATATGAGTTCTAAGGAATCTAGTTCCATTTCTAAAAGAAAGATCTAAGATCTTCTTAGATCTTTCTTTTACATCTTCTTTTGTCATACTATGTTTATATTTACTCATGATTTCAATTGCTTCATATAAGGTACCACTTTTATTTATTACTTTTTCTCCTATTAAAGCCTTATCAAGATGCATATGACCATCTACAAATCCGCTTATAACTATCCTATTCTCTAAGTCTATAATTTGGGTATCTAGGTCTATAGGTTCAATATCTTTTTCGACCTTTTCAACTAATCCATCTTTAATATAGACATCTTGTATTTCATTAACGAAAGGGAAATATCCATTTTTCAAGATATAATCCATTTAGCCACCTCAATTCTTATATTATTTTTCAATAATAACAGCCACAGGACCTCCACCAGCTGGACCTTGATGTTCTGCACCACCTGATACATAAACCATGGGATCTCCTACAATTGAAGCTATAACACCATTTACTACTGCCCTAGCATGACGAGTATGATTTATATCTGAGTCTGTTAACATGGTGTTTCTTCTATTTCTTACATATCCATCTGGAGAAGCTTCTGCCTTAGCAAGTATATTCACTATTCTTTTCTTATCTTCTTCATTTGGCAGTTTATCTATGTCTAATCCACTATTAATCATAGCTTCAATAACTCCTTCTAGATCTATGGCATCCTTCATGACACTATGACCTATCCTATATTTACTAATGGAGTTTTTAGAATTACCCATCAATATGATTTCGCAGTTCATTAATTCTACTCCTGCAGAAGTTGAAGCCACTTTTGAATATAAAGACCAATCTTTTAATATAGTCTCTTCTGTAACTTTTGCTTCTTCTACTTCATCTAAAGCAACAGCCACTCCTAAAGCAGAAGCTCCTCTTGTATATCCCATTGATTTGTAAGTGTCTTCTACAACAACAGATTTTCCTCTTGATTTTGCTTCTATAATCCTATCTGAAGTCAATAAAGGACATTTTATCTGTACAAAATGAACATCTTCCTTTTCTTCAATTCCCGCTGATTCCATAAGCTCTAAAACTACTCTTTTTACTTCTTTAACCATAGTTAAAGTACCCATTTCTTCAGGTAAAAAGTCTCTAGTAAAACCTACACTTACAGCTAAGGATTTTTCTTCTGTTTTTACCTCTTCTACTTCTTTTTTAGTGAAAATAGTAGCATGGGGAGTCATTACCCCTTCAGTTCCACCAGACATTACAAAAGCAACCTTTTCTTCTACTTCTTTTTCAGTTTTCCCTAACTCTCTAGCTAAAAAACTTCTAAAGGAAGCTGTACAAAATCCTCTGGTAAAGTCATTTACACAACCATTACCTTCCGTTTTACCTAAAACAGCCACAATTTCTTCAGGTATAATCTCACCCGTTTCTATTAATTTTTTCAAACCAACTACATCATCTGGTCCTGCCATAGGAATCTTATACACTTTTACGTCCATCATTGCTTTCTCCTCCTTATTCATATTGATTAGTTTTCCTCCATTTGTTGAAATTTAATAATTTATTTGAAATTAAAAAATATTTTAATTTTTCCCTTGACAAAAGCATATCATACACCTTTTTTATAGTCATCATTATATCTAGCCAAAAAAAATGGGTCCCATTGTCAACTATTGACAATTGTACCCATTTTATTACTCTTTCCATTATTATATATATATAATTATCTTTGATTTGATGCAAGCCATAGATAGATATTATATGCTAATACTAATTCTCCAACTTCAAATCCGTTATCTATCTTTATTCCCAATTCTTTTATCCTATCTATTCTATATCTCAAAGTATTGTAGTGTATAAACAAACTCTCTGCTGATTTCTTAACATTAAAATTTTCCTCTATTAAAACCTTTAAAGTTTCCATTAACCTCATATCATTTACCTTATCGTATTCTATTATTTTCCCTAGCTTATTATTTACATATCTATTTAGAATCTCTATATCCTTTACTTCTTTTATAATATTAAACATCTCATAATCACTATAATGACTTACAAAGGAATTTTGATTTAAAATAGAACCTGTGATTACACTGCTTTGAGCTTCTTTATAGGCTAAGGAAAAACTGTCCATATCCTTTGCCGTATTAGATATCCCTATCCCTATCTTAACTTTATCTCTTAGCCTTTCTACGATTAATTTTCCCACTTCTATGCAATTTTCTTTAATGTTGTTCATAAATATAACATTAATAAAAATTACAATGGAATCATCTATATACACAGTTTTAATTTTATTGCTATTTATTAATAATTTCTCCTCAAGAATTTTTTCTATATACCTCGAGTCTAAAATATATTCATATAATATCTTTTTCTTTTTATCATCTTCCATTAATAATTTTGCAATCATTATTACCTCTGGAAATTCCATATTCCATCCAAAGGTTTTAGCTTTATTGATAGTATCTATAGGAGAATCTATCTTTCCCTGTAATATATCTCTAATAAATGCGTCTTGAAAACTTTTCTCCTTCTCTAATACGGCATAATTCTTATAGAACACAGATGCTATTAATAGAGAAGCTTGCTCGACAGCCACTATTAAACTCTGATTATTAACTTCTCCTTTTAACAGTACGATGTATCCAAATCTAGTCTTTCCTGCATTTATATAATGTTTTATATAGGATTCTTCCTCATATTCTATATCTTTTACTTTAACTTTAAATCTATTATTTCCATGGTTATTAGAAAATGATATTATAGATACTTCCTGTTCCTCTAAATCTTTAGACATATGTGTAATATTTAAATCATTATCTAATAAAAGAACTGGAAACTTTACTATTTCAGATAAATTATTTACTAACGAATCTATATCTTCTCCTTTTAGAAAAAGCTTCATCAGGCTTTCATGGACGTGATTTCTAAAATTTAATATATTTATATGTTTATTTAGGGATAATTCAAGGATTTCAGTTACCAGCTTAGATAAATTGGCATCCTGTGGCAGCTCTATAATTGGAAAATCCAAATCATCGGCTTGCTTTATCATGGTTGGTGGTATTTCCTTTATATACCTTATAGGTTTTATACATATGCCAGCTAAATTTAGTTCTACTGATTTTGGAATAAGTTCATTGGTGGCAGTTTCATTGTTATATATTGGATATAAAGTGGTAATCAGCAGACTATGAGTATCTACATAGGGAAATATATCTGGAACTTCCATTAATGTTGCGTTATTTACTATATTAGATAATCCCTTTTTACCAGCAACTATTCTAGCATGTTTAAATCCATCTAATTCTAATACATCTTTTACTGTTATAAGCATATTAATCACCCATTTCTAATTTAGATAATCATCTATTAATCTTTCTATAGCAGTACTGAAATTATTGGTATAGTCAATATAGATAATATATGACTTATTATATTGAATTTTAAGGCAAACTCTATTTCACAATCATGTTTTTGAGTTAAGACTACAAGTAGTATTGCTGTTGGTAATGATTGCATTGTAACTACTATACTTGTAAGGAGCTGTGGTGCATTTATAGCCTTAAGTAATAATAATGCCACAATTGGAGCTACAATTAATTTAATAAAACAAGCATAATATATATCCTTATCTCCTATTATTTCCTTTAATTTCAGCTTAGTCATTTTTTCACCCAATATTAGCATTGATAATGGTGAGGTAAGTGCTGACAACATTGAAAGAGGCTTACTAACTACATAAGGCATCTCTATTTTTAGTATAAACATTATTGTACCTAGAAATACTGCAATTAATGCTGGAGTTTTCGCTAATATTTTAAATGGTGATTGTGTTTTTTCCTTTGAAAGTATTCTTTCTCCATAAGTCCACAATATAGTATGGTAAGGTATCATAAATACAGAGGCATAAAGCACCGCTTCTTGTCCAAACAATTCAAATATCAAAGGAAGCCCCATAAATCCTGAGTTAGGAAATGATGTACCAAATATTAAAACAGCTTTTTTCTCTCTAGGATATTTTATAAAAAGAATCTTAGATATTAACACGGTGATAACATGTATTCCTACAGAATATACAACTATTAATAATACTCCTCTTAATGTATCCTTTGAATAACTCATATTAAAGGACGAAATTATAAGTGCTGGTAAAGCTATTGCTGTAAGTACTTGGGTCATACCCTTGGATATATCTTCATTTATTATATTTTTCTTTGTTGCTATATATCCTACTGCCATTAGTATTGCTAATACTGTGACTTGCTGTATTACAAAAGATGTTTGCATATTGTTCCCCCTCAATCTAAATTACTTTTATTATATATATTTATTTTATTAAAAAACTAGGTGGAGAACGCCTAGTTTTGGAATCTATATCTTCATTATATCTTTAAATTCATTTAATTTACTTCGGCTAACAGGTATCTTTTCCTTTACTCCAGTTAATTCCAAGGCATATGTGGCATTATACCAAGGAATTATGCTTTCTATAAAATCTAAATTTACTAAATAACTTCTATGGACCCTAAAAAAGTTGGGATAGTTTAGTTGTTCTTCTAAGCTGTTTAGTGTTATACGAGATTTAAAGTTTCCTTTAGTAGTTATTATATATGCATATCCATCCAAACTACTAATATATACTATATCAGAATGATTCAAAACTATTATCTTGTCTTTTTCATTAATATATATCTTTGTACTCTTATACCCTTCGTCTTTGCGTAATTCTCTGACTATTTCCTCTATTTCTTTTATATGCCATTGATTCTCCTCTTTGTTTAATCTTAAGATTTTTTCAATGGTTTGTCCTAATCTGGATCTCGATATAGGCTTTAATAAATAGTCTACTGCATTGACTTCAAAGGCTTTTATTGCGAATTCATCATAAGCTGTTGTAAATACAATTACAGTTCGTCCCTTCTCTTTCATAATAATATCTGCAACTTCTAATCCACTCATTTGGGGCATTCGAATATCTAAAAAAATTAAATCCGGTGCTAATTCTTTGTTCTTACTTATAGCTTCATATCCATTAGAAGCCTCTCCAACTACTTCCACTTCTTCAAAATGTCTAAGCAATGAAATTAATCCCTTTCTCGCATAGTCCTCATCGTCAACAACCAGACACCTCAACATTGAGTTCAACCTCCCTTATTTTAGGAATCTTCATTGTTACAGCTGTCCCTTCATTATATCGACTATTTATTTCCAGTCCATAATTTTCTCCATATTTGTTTTTTAACCTACTGTTTACATTAGTCAATCCTATGGAGTCATTTTTTTTTCCATTATTAAATATCTTAGATAAAAATTCTTCTTTAATTCCTATACCGTTATCTTCTACAATTAAAATGGTTCTTTCTTTTTCATCTATAGCTGTTATCTTTACTGTACCTCCTTCTATTTTTTCAAATATTCCATGATTTATTGCATTCTCAACTATAGGTTGGAGTATCAAAGGCGGTAAGTAACAATCTAAATTATCAGGTATATTAAATATGACTTCTAATTTTGACCCGAATCTGGCTTTCTCAATTTCAACATACGACTTTATGTATTCTATCTCTACATATATATTTACTTCCTCAGGATTCTGTTGCAGATTTTTCCTAAAGCAAGCTCCTAAATGTAATAATAGTTCTTTAGCTTTTTCCGGCTCCGTTTCAGTGCAAAAAGCTATAGTATTTATTGAGTTAAACAAAAAATGAGGATTTATCTGAGATTGAAGTGCTTTTAATTCAGCTTTTGCTAAGAGTCGCTTTTGATGTTCTAACTTGCTTAAAGCTATTTGAGTCGAGAATAGATCACCCAATCCTAGAGTTAACTCTAAATCCACTTTAGTGATGGAGTCTTCTTTCTCTTTATACAATGTTAAAGTGCCTATGGTTTCAGTGTTCTCTTTAAGTGGAACAATAATCGCTGAACCTAAATTTTGCTTATCGCTATTAGAATCTATTTTTATATTTAATACTTTTGTATATCCTGTTTCTATAACTTCTCTTGTTAAAGCTTTTATATCATTTTCTTTAACCTCATAATTTCCCTCTTTAGATCCTACATATGATAATATATTTTCTTTATCCGTAAAAACTATAGCCTCAACATCTATCATTTCTTGTATTATCTTTGAAGTTGCCAGAGCTGTTTCTTCATTAAATCCTTTTATAAAGTATGGAAAAGATCTATTAGCTATTTGTAGAGTAACCTGTGCTTGTTTAGCAGCCACCCTTTCTTGTTCACTAGATATACCATCTATTATTGCAATGAACACAGCTATACCTGTGGAATTTAATATAATAATAGGAAGTGCAATTATTTTTACTATTCCTAGAGCGTCCGAAAAAGGTCTAGAAATCAGTAATATTAAACCCATCTGTATGCTCTCTACTATTATTCCTCCTACTGTTGCCATTACACATTTATTTTTACTTTTATAATATCTCTTGCTTAATAATCCAGATATTATTCCTGTTAGTATGGTAGCGGTGGTGCAAGCCATAGTGGTTAGTCCATTCATATCTATTATCATTCTATGAAAACCTGCTATAATCCCAGCTAATATGCCCACCATAGGACCACCTAAAAGTCCTCCTACAAAAACTCCAATAGCTCTGGAATTAGCAAGTCCTCCATGTATGTATATTCCTATATAAGTTCCAATTATCCCAAATACTCCAAAAATTACAGATAAAATTAACTTATCTCTAATTTCGATATTCTTCTTGGCTAATAATTTTTTAACTGGCTTTACCCTAGAAATTATAAAAGCAAGTATCATTATTATTCCAACTCTATTAACTAAATCAATAAATATAGTTGACATTTTGTCCTCACCTCTTATGTGCCATAAGTCAATTATATATCTTTTTAAAAAGAATTAACAGGGTTTATGTTCACAGAAAAAAGGATGGTCCCCACCATCCTCTTCTATCTATTATTTAAGCAATTCTGCCATTAACGCTCCTACACCTTTACCAAGCTCTACTTCAATTCCTGATTTATATAAAGCTCTTTCTATGGCTGCTATGGTGGAAACCATATCGTGAATATCTATATTACCCATATGACCTAGCCTAAACATTTTCCCTGCATAGGCTGCTAATCCTCCTGCTACAACTACTCCTTCCTCTCCTAAAACTTTCCTGAATTCCAGATCATTTATTCCATCCATATATAAAACATTTGATAATGTAACTGCTCTATGCTCTTTTTCTGCTAACAATGTAAATCCAATAGCTTCTAATGCTGCCTGCATTGCTCTTGCATTTTTTCTATGCCTTTCATATCTATTTTCTATTCCTTCTTCTTTGATTATTCTTACTGATTCTTTAAGTGCCCAAATCATATTTACTGCTGGTGTAGCAAAGTATTTTGAAGGATCATTCATAATTGGAAGCCATTTATCAAAATCAATATAATACTCTGGAATTCTTCCAAGTTCTTTTCTTCTCTCCATTGCTTTAGGTCCTGCCCATACTATTGCAAGTCCTGGCGCTACTCCAAATGCTTTCTGTGACCCAGTGATTAGAATATCTATATTCATATCATCTACATATTCTGGTTCAGCTGCAGTAGCACAAACTCCGTCAACTATATACATTGTCTCAGGGAACTTTTTCATTATTTCACCAATTTCTTTTATTGGAGCACAAACTCCTGTTGATGTATCAACATGAGTTACTGTCATAGCAGCATATTTCTTTTCACTTAATTTTGCTTCAATATCTTTTACAGGTACAATTTTTCCCCACTCACTGCTTATCACATCCACATTTATACCTTTTCTCTCTGCAAGATCAATAAATCTATCTCCAAAGAATCCATTTGATACAATAAGTAAATTATCACCTGATTTTAAAGTATTTGCTATACCCATTTCCATTGCCATTGTACCAGTTCCTGCAACAACGAAAACTTCTCCTTCTGTTTTCCATAGTGTTTTCAAATCTTCAACAAGTTCTTTAAAATCTTTAATAAAGTTAGAATCACCGAATGCAACTGTTTCTCTTCCCATTTGATCTTGAATTGACCTTACTACAGGTGTAGGTCCTGGGATCATTACTAATTTACGATTTCTCATTATTACTTCCTCCCCCTTACCATTATATTACTTAAGCCTTCATAATTAAGCCTATAAACTCCAAATCTTCATTTCCAGTATTTTTTATTGAATGTCCTTCGCCACTTTTACACAAGGTGAAATCTCCTGCTTTAATAATTATCTCGTTACCGTTATCGCTATAAAGAGCTTCACCTTTAAGTATATAATAAGCTTCTTGCTCTCCTTCATGTTTATGGAATCCTATAGAATTGCCTGGTTCTATAATATGCTTTGCATATAATCTACCATGTCCACAAAAATCTTCTGTCTCCAATAAATGTGTTCTATTGATTTCTCCTTCTCCCTGCATTAAATTTACAACTACATCTTTTCTTAATTCATCTGCTCTTCTCAACATTTTAATATACCCCCTATTTATTAAGATAATATTTGTACTAACCATGGTGCTAAAAATACAGTGATTAAACCTGCAACGCTTATGGCTAATGAACCCATTGCACCCTGTACTTCTCCTAATTCCATAGCCTTTGCTGTTCCTATAGCATGAGATGCTGTTCCCATGGCTATTCCCACTGAAACTTCATCTTGAATTCTAAACAATTTACATACAGCCGGTCCTATTACATTTCCAGTGATTCCTGTAAGGACTGTAACTGCCACAGTTAAAGCTGGCAGTCCTCCCAGCTGTGCAGCTATTTCTCTGGATATGGCCGCTGTTACAGACTTTGGTACAAGTGATAATGATACAGGTTCAGTTAATCCAAGGATTTTACTTAAATAGAATATACTAATTATTGATATACTACATCCAACTACTATTCCAACTACTACTGGAATACCACTGGTCTTTAACCTTTCTATTTGCTTATATAATGGAACTGCCAAAACTACTGTTGCAGGTCCTAAGAAGAAAGTAATTATACTTCCACCTTTATTATAAACCTCATAATCTATATCAAAAGATAATAATAATATTATTATCATACCTATCGCTATAATCAAAGGATTAAATATTGCTTTCTTAGTTTTCTTATTTATAAAAAGTCCTATTTGAAAAGCAATAATTGAAATAACGAATCCGAATATAGGCGTATCTAAATAGGCCATTATTTCATCTCCTCCTTTCTTCTACCTTTTAACGACTGTACAGTTAGCCCTGTAACTGCTATTACTAATGCTGTTGTTAGAATTATGACTGCTAAAATTGGTATCCATTGCTCCTTTATTAAATCTAAAGATGCTATTAATCCCACGCCTCCCGGAATAAACAGAAAAGTTAAATGATCTAGAAAAAATTTAGATACAGTCTCAATTTTCTCCAATTTTACTATTCCAGTAAGTAAACAAATTAATAATATTATCATTCCTAATACTGTAGCTGGAATAGGTATCTTTGTTATCTGCTGAGTAATATGCGCTATAAATAATATTCCAACTATGATAGCTAGCTCCTTAAGAATTTTCATTAATACCACCACCTTATGTTTAATAGATTCTATTTAACTTCATCTTTCCCCCTTTCTGTATTTCTAAGAGATAAATATTTCACATTAATATAGTAGAGTATTATCTTCATATTGATTATATGAAGTTTCCTATTTTTATACAATAATTTTGCTATGAAATGCTAACTATCATAGATAAAATACAAGATTAATTTATTGATTGACAATTAACAAATCAACAATACTAAATCCTTCATTTCCAATATAAAACAAAAACTAGGTAATATCTACCTAGTTCTCTGTTTAATCATTGCTTCCCTTTTCTAATCCAACCAGCTACTTCTACTGTTCTCTTTGCTTGATGTTTTACCGCATCTTTCACATCTTCAATCATATTTCCATCTTGACCTAGGGTAACGGAGGTACCGTAAGGATTGCCCCCTGCTTTATATATTGAGTCGTCAGTATATCCCGGTGGTACTATTATTGCTCCCCAGTGCATCATTGATGTATATAATGATTTTACTGTGGCCTCTTGGCCTCCATGAGCATTTCCTGCTGATGACATAGCTGATACCACTTTATTCGTTAATTTTCCTTGTGACCATATCCCACCTTGCATATCTAAAAATTGCTTCATTTGTGATGGTAAATTCCCAAATCTAGTTGGCATTGAGAAGATTATAGCATCAGCCCAATCTAAATCCTCTGATGTAGCTACTGGTATATCTTTCGTTGCCTCTACATTGGCTCTCCATGCTGGATTGGAGTCTATAGTAGCGTCTGGTGCTAACTCTTGAACCTTTCGTACTCTCACCTCTGCACCTGCTTCTAAGGCTCCTTCTTCCACCATTTTCGCTAATTTATAATTTGTTCCTGTTGAACTATAGTATATTACTGCTAGTTTAACTTTTTCCATTACCATTTCTCCTTTCAAAAATATATGTCAATTTGATATTATCCTTGAGTATTGATAATATACCCTTAAAGAAAAGACACTAAACACTTTTCATACTATACCAGGGTATTTATTGTTAGAAATGATAATAATATTCCAGCTAAAACTGATAAGACTAAATTTCCTTTTATATATGATATAATAGCTGCAATTCCAATACCTATGACAGTTGCTATTTTCATCCCATCAGCAGCAGTCAATACTCCTCTTATAATTAAAATGCTTAGGGAGGTATAGGGTATATATAAGAGGAATTCCTTCAGATTTTTATTTATATTTCTATTGTTTAATAATGCTAAGGGTATTAACCTCGGTAGATATGTGACTAGAGTCATACCTATTATTAGTGGCAAATAGCTTTTCATCTTATTCCTCCTCATTTTTCCTAAAGATAACCACTCCTATAGAAGAAGATATAATAATTCCAAAAATTATGTCCCAACCTGAAGTAAATATCTTAGAATAAAATAATATTACATAAACTACTGCTGATATTATAGATAAAAATAAAATATTCTTTGATTTCTTTATTTCTGGAAAAAGCAATGCTGCAAACATTGCATATAATCCTATACTCAAACTAGACTGTAAAGAAGCAGGAAGTATTTCTCCTACTAAATATCCAGCCATTGTACCTAATACCCAAGAACTATAGGCTAATATATTAATGACTAATACAAATGCTAGGTTAATCTTATCTTTATTGAAAGATATTACCGAGAATGTCTCATCGGTAATTCCAAAGGCTACTATTGGCAGAAACTTCTTATTCATATCTTGAAACTCTACTGCTAATGATGCTGACATCATCATATGTCTTAAATTTAGTAAAAATGTTGCAAGTATTATACTGCCTGTAGAGACTCCAGCTCTTATAAAATCTAATGCCATAAATTGACTAGCACCTGCATATACCATCATAGATAAAAGGCTTGTATCTCTAAAGGTCACATCAGTATTCTTTGATAGTAGACCAAAGGCCATGGCTATGGGAAAGTATCCTATTACTATAGGTAATACAGCTACAAATCCTTCTTTTATTTTATCTATTTCAGTCTTTTCTTTAGTCATATGTCCTTCCCCCTTTTGTACTTTACTGTAACAGAAAATTAATAATATTATATTAGTATTCTCACAAAAATTCAAGGAAAATGAAATAAGTATCAAAAATGGTGCCTGGCACCATTTTTGATACTTATTCTATTGAATAGTAAATTTGTCTAACTTTTTATGTCAGATAAAAACGGTTTGTTTTTACCTATATATCTCTAGCCAGCAACGCTGCCCCAATGGAGCCTGCATATCTAGCTAATGGACTTGTTTGTACTTTTGTTCCCAGTTTTTCTGAGAGAAGTTCAACAAAGGGTTCTACTTCACATAGTCCTCCTGTTAAAAATATAGTATCTGTAGCACCATGTTTGTGTAAAAGAGCATATACTCTTCCTGTAATTGAGTTTATTATACCTCTGGCTATACCTTCTCTTTTAGTTCCAGATCCTATAAGACTTATAACCTCAGATTCTGCAAATACTGTACACATACTAGTTATATTTATATCTTCTCCTGATAATGCCATTTGGCCTAGTTCATCTATACTAACTCCCAAGGTATTTGCCATTAGTTCTAAAAACCTACCAGTACCTGCAGCACATTTATCATTCATTGTAAAATTAGATACCTTACCTTTGTCTAAAGTAATTATCTTCGTATCTTGTCCACCTATATCTATTACTGTAGAGTCTCTACCTAATAGATAATGAGTTCCTTTACCATGGCAAGTAATTTCTGTAATAGTTTTATTTGCATAAGGTACGGATATTCTACCATAACCAGTAGCTACAACCTTTGATTCGTCTATTTTTATATTTTCTTTCTCTAACCTTTCTCTAATTGTTTTTGAAGTTTCTATACTGCTCCACCCTGTAGGCATAGTGAAATTTTCTATTAGCTTATCATCATTAAACACTGAAACCTTAGCAGCAGTAGAGCCTATATCTATACCAATGTAATGCATTTTTATCATCCTTTACTATTTTGCAGTAGCTGGTCTTTCTATTGTTTCTAGAAAAGCCTCAACCCTTACTTTTACTTGTCCTGTATCTGAATCTGAGTAATCAGTTTCTATTTGGATAAACGGAAGATTCAATTTTTCTTGAACAAATTTCTTAACTGTAAAAGATTCTATATTATATGTGTGGCATGCTTGCCAAGTCAAATCTACTACTCCATCTACATCATATTCCTTAGCTAATCTCTCTATTAAATCTAATCTTCCATTATTATTTGTCATACATGAACAAGGAGTAGAAAGGTATTTTTCTGCTAAAGCAGTTATAGGATCTTTATTTTCATCTACCAGAACATCTAATCCCTTATATCCAGTACAATTTTCTAAGGCTACTACAGATGCACCAGCTTCTTCTAAAGCTTTCAGTACCTTTTCTGAGCCAGCTCCTATTGGGCAGCCTGTAAGTAATATCCTAGGTGCTGTTTCATCGAAAGCATATATTCCTTTTTCCATTCTATCTTCTATTTCAGCTATTAATCTTTCAATTAAATTAATTCCTGATTCTTTATCTACATTAAAACCTTTTAACCATTGAGCTAACATCATATCCATTCCTGATAATGGTGCTGGTTTATGAGCATTTAGTTTATGTAGTCTCTTCATTGCATCTCTTTCTCTATTCATAAGTTTTATAGCATCTTTTAGTTTTTCATCTGTTATTTCTACTCCAAGCTTTTCTTCTATGAAATTTTTAAATTTAACCATTTCTTTTTTCCATAAATCTAGTGAATCTTCATCGTTTGCAGTTTGTGGCAGATTCATAATATGCATTGGTTTTATTTTTCCCATTAATTCATACATTTTTTTCTTTCCATCACATGTAGTTTCTGCTAAAAGTAAATCTGAAAAATAAAAATATGGACATTTATCTGTAATTGCAAACCCATAGCTAGATTTAATTAATGGACATAGATTTCTTGGTAATTCCTTTTCTGCATCTTCAATAGGTGCTTGGGTTGTACCACATAGAGTTACAGGTATTGCATCTGCTGCTAATGCTATTTCTGAAGGTGAAAACACGCAATACATCCCTACAACTTTTTTACCTGCTTCATGGGCTTCTTTGATTTTTACTGAATTTACACCTCTTAAGCCTTCAACTTCTTCCATTATCGATGGTCTCATATTTCACACGCTCCTTTTATAAGATTACATACATATTAAAGTTTATCATGTAAAAAAACCATCTACCAATTATTTTTATCAATAGGTTGATGGTCTTGTATAGGTAATATTAATAAGAAGCAATATGGATACCCGTTAATTATTTGTCTTCAAATAATCATTTATCGCCGCTCCAAGTCCTTTAACTCCTAGAACTGAGCAGTGAATCTTGCTTTGTGGTAGTCCATCTAAGGCATCGATAAGTTCTTTTTCCGTTATGGCTAGAGCCTCTTCTATAGTTTTGCCTTTTGCCATTTCTGTTATCATACTACTTGTAGCTATAGACGCCGTACATCCAAATACTAAAAAGCTAATATCTGTTATTATATTATCCTTAACTTTAATATAAATGGTTAAAGAATCACCACATTTTAAATCTCCATAAGTACCTTCTCCGTCAGGATCTTTCATACTACCTACATTTCTTGGGCTCATAAAGTGCTCTATTACTTTCATTGAGTACTCTGAATACAACTTTATCACTTCCTGTTTATATAATAGTGGTTATCATCTTTATTTTACCACAGAATAATATTTTAATATAATAATTTAAACATAAATATCTGAAAACTCTACATGTATTCTTTCCGCATTAAATGTATTTTCTTCATTTTTGGCTATAAAATCATTATCAATAATCTTATCTGGCAATTCTATTATAAACTCAGTTCCTCTGCCAAATTCGCTCTGCACTGATATAGTTCCTTCATGTAACTCAACTAAGGATTTAACTAGAGATAGACCAATTCCAGACCCCTCTGTCCTTCTTCTAAGAGAATTCTCAACTTGACCAAATCTATCAAAAATCATTTCTAGTTTGTCTTCTGGAATGCCTATGCCATTATCCTTCACAGAGATTTTAACTTTTGCCTCTTCATTATAAATATTGACTTCTATCTCTCCTCCCCTTTCCGTAAACTTAATTGAGTTTGATAATAAATTTAACATGATTCTCTCTACCATATCCGCATCAAAAGCAATTATCTTTTCCTCTACATCTGTGTCAAATATAATACTTATATCTTTTAACTTTGTATATTCTACAATAGACATAGTTATATCTTCAACAACCTTTACAATATCATTATTACACAATTTAATTTTAATATGGTTATCCTCAATCTTATTTATATCAATGAAGTTATTAATTAATCTCAATAGTCTATAGCTATTTTGCTTTTGCAGCTTAATATACTTATTAAAAATACCATAAAATTCCTCGTGATTAGTTATATCGGAGCTTTCCAACAACTGTATACTTCCCAATATAATATTTAGCGGTGTTTTAAATTCATGTGATATTGTAGTTAAAAATTCAGATTTTAAATTATTATACTCCTCTTCTTCTTTAGCCTTTATGTCAAGAGCTTCCACCATACTATCAAAGGCTTGTCCAACATCACCTAAATCATCCTCTTCACTAATACCCGTCTTTACATTTAAATCTCCTGCTTTAACTTTCTGTGCTGCTAATTTTAATTTATCTATTGATTCAGCAAAACCACTGGATAGCATCATAGCTATACTGAAAGATATTATATAAATTAAAACAAATATTAGTATGTTTTTTATGGATAACTGTCTTCCACTTGCTAATACTTGTTCTACAGGAGTAGTTACAAAGCTACTCCATCCAATCTCCTTGATAGGATAATCTACTCCCATTCTTTCTACTCCATCTTGTTCAGAATATCTGGAACGTGTTTTAACGATTTCCCCTTTTAATGCTCGTCTTGCGGGTGAATCTTCTCCTGCCTTTCTTTTTTCAACCTGAACATTATCACCTACAAGTTGATATACAATATTTCCATCTCTATCGACTAATCCAAATGTACTTCCAGCTCCTATTCTATTTATTGGAAAAATATATTTCATATCCTTAGCTTCTATTGTATTGATAACTATACCCTTTAATTCTCCATCATCCCTAATAGCTCTAGAAATAGAAATTATCAATTCACCATTGACAGCACTATATTCCAAACCTCCTATAACCTTCTCTTTTCCACTAATGATCTCCTTATAAGAGTTTCTTCCACTTATATCTATCATCATATCCTTTTCATGTGAACTTATATTCACAATTCCTTCAGGAGTCGACCAATAATAGTGTATCTTAAATAGCTGATTATCTGAAACAATACTTTTAAGATGATCTTCTATATATTCGCTTCCTCTCTCAGGATGTGCAATCAGAGACCTTCCCAGTATATACTGGCTTGACCATGTTCTCTCTATAAAGTTCATGAATGCTAAATTGATTGCTTCTGCATAATCCTGACATACTTCTAATTCCGTTTCAATACTTGCTTCTACCCCCCTTTTTATTTCTGTAATCTTTAGTATAGATAAAGGTATTAATGTGGTAAAAATCAATAATATTATTTTTAGTTTGATACGATTTATTTTCAATATCTATCCCCCTAGATAACATATTTTTAAAATAAATATATCTCTACTATGGTGCTTTAATTTAATAACATTATAGCAATTCTTGAAATAATTAGCAACGGGTGTTGTTCTAGGGGTAAAATAAAATCAAGAGCCTCATGATTTCTCATGAACGCTCTTGATCTCAAAGGAGGTCTATTTTACAGACCTATTTCTATCATTCCCTTTTCTGTTATTTCTACTCTTACTCTCAATACTTCTTCTAAAAAACTAAAAGGTACATAGGTAGATGAATCTTTAACTTCTGGCGCTGTACCAAGTTTTATTAGCATCTTTGCAAAATTATAATTGTCTTCTCCAATAGTTATAGCTGTCCATTGTGCCCCTTTTGTTAATTCTGCTGTTTTTGATTCATTGTTCCATTTTATCTCATATTCTAGGGCCTCAGCTATATCTCTAAGAGGTAGCATCATAACACCTTTTTCATTTTTATATAGTGACTTATTTAAAGTAATTTCCTTCTCATTGACAATTAATTTATCTAAAACCGTAATCTCTGGTTCTACTTTTACTTCTTCATCCTTGCCCATTACAATTATTTTCTCTGGTGTTGTTTGAGCAGGAATACTTTTTGTTGATATGGTATAGAAAACGATTAAATCTTTACCCCCTATAGCTCCCTTTTCTAATTGGTTACCATTTCTATCTATTTTAACTGTTTCAGCATCTACATTTAGCTTTAATGTTCCATCAGAACTTATCAAATCCTCGTTAAATTTTGATACATGTATAGTTCCTGATTCTTCAGCTTCTTTTACTACAATAACATCTGGTGTTAATTGTGGTGGCAAACTCATTGTCATTATAGTATTTTTGTCATAATATCCAGAAACAGTCATTCCTTTTTTAAGAGTATCTGAGGTTATGAAATCCTTAGTTTTATCATTTAAAAGAATCACTTCTTCATTTATATGAAATACCATTCCATTATATGGATCACTCTCATCATTTTTTACTAATATAGATAGATATTTTCCATTATTATTTACTTCGGTAATTTTTCCTTCATATTTAATATAATCTGCCATTACTACATCTTCAATTTGATCTACTTTATTAATTGGCGCAGATATGGGGATTATTTCTTTTCCATCAGATCCATTATCAGCTTTAACTGCAATTGGACTCAATGTAATACAAGTTGCCAATGATAATATTATATATTTTTTAGTTTTCTTCATTTCAATCCACTTCCTTTCTCCTACATTCTTAGTATATCAAGGATTTAGTTTGAAATGGTTACATTAGGTTTACAATATGGTTACATTAATTAAATCTTAAATCTTCCAATAACTAATTGTAGGTCTTGTGCTAAGCTTGCTAGATCTTCACTTCCCTTAGATATTTCTCCCATTGAAGCTGTTTGTTCTTCCATTGAAGCTGTTACTTCCTCTGTGGCAGCTGAATTTTCTTCGGCAATTGCTGAAAGATTTTGTAATCCGCTAAGTATTTCATCCTTCATCTTCTCCATCTCTACACTTGAAGAATTTAGTTCATCTACAGTCCTTTCTGTATCTTTCACTGCTTCTGATATTAACATATATTTGTCTTTGCTACTAACAACACTTACCGTCTGCTCTTTAATTATATCTTCTATTCTTTCCATTGTTGTTACTGCATTTTTGGCATTGCCTTGTAACTCACTAACTATTTGATTAATGGAATCCGTAGAATTTGAAGATTGCTCTGCCAATTTTCTAATTTCTTCTGCTACAACTGCAAATCCTTTCCCTGCTTCCCCTGCCCTAGCTGCTTCTATTGCCGCATTTAGAGCTAGTAGGTTCGTTTGTTCTGCTATAGATGAAATTATATTACTTGCTTCTCCTATCTTATTAGAACTATCATTTGTTTTTAATATTGCAGTATAAATTTCTTTTGTTGCACTATTACTTTCCTCTGTTATATTAGATAATCTTTCAATCTCTACTAGACCATCATCAATGACTTCTATTATCTTACTTGAGCCATTAACTAAATCTTTCATATATGCAATATCCTTCTCGATAATTTCTCCTAACGAAATTGCTTTTGTCGAACCTTCTTCTGTATGCTGTGCCTGTTCAGAAGCACCATTTGATATTTCTTCTGTAGTCCTAGCTACTTCCTCTATAGCAATAGCCGATTGCTGAGTAATAGCCATCATTTCCTCCGATGCAGCTGCGACTTGTTCGGCAGATCTATTTATATCATTTATAATTTCTCTAAGATTATTTGTAATATCTTCTAATCCTTTAGCAAGTCTACCAATCTCATCTTTTCTTTTTATATATTTTTCTGGTATATTCTCTCTTATATCATAGCTTGCTATTTTCTGTAAATGGTTTATTCCTGCAACAATTGGTTTTGTAATTGCATTCCCTATGAAATATACAATAAATATACCACATATGACGTTAATCATTGTATCCTTTATAATTTTTCCTTGCAAGATTGAAACTATATGTGATGCTTCTCCAAGTTCTGCTGTAAGTATTTTATCCGCCGTCCTTATAGTTATAAGTCCTGTGGAAGTAGCTGCTACTAAAAGTAGAATGGAAAAATAAACAATAAGCTTCACTTTAATACTTTTCATTTAGACACCTCCGTTTAATTTAGCTAATAATTTAATCTATTTATCTGTTGCTTTCCTCTCTAGGCATGTTATATGTATGACAAAGATTGTATTTCTCATAAGGTTTATTATATATTTTATTACAATTACTGGCAATACTTGACAATTTACGATATTTATGTATAAACATATAATATAATCCTAGATACCATCTATACCTTTATTGTCTTCTTCTAAAATCCACATATCATCAGCAGTATAGAGTAAACTATCTTCTAATTTCTTTTAAGGCTTACAGTTCGGGACTTATTTACTATATTCATAATTGTTTGTATATTTTTTGACCAAGGCATTAAATTGGATGTACCTGTAAAATAAAAGACGCTTTTCCAAGACGGAGCAATAAAGTATCAGAAGGAATACAGTAGGAATAAGGTCTGTGAAACATCAGGTTCTAGTTAGGGAATAGGATGAGACCACCCTTAGATGTCGAAACAGTAGTATGTCAGTGAGGGCCTAGTGTGCTGAAAGTGGCATAGATAGAATTTATTAGACTTTTCCAATTACTGGTGATACAATATTAACAATAAGGTGTTAGTAAAATATGTCAAAGCTATTTAAGGAGGATTATTATGAAACTAGTCGTATTAGGTGGAGCAGGTTCTCAAGCACTTTATGGCATTAGAGATTTAATCAATCATGGCAGCATTTTCGATGAGGTAATTATTTCATCTCGTAATCTTGAAAAAAATAAGAAAATTGTAGAAAAGCTTAATTCACCAATAGTTAAAGCTGCAGAAGTTGATGTTTCTGATGAAGAAGCATTGTATGAACTTATAAAGGATTGTGACGTAGTTGCTAATTGTACAGGCCCTTATCATATTCTTGCATATAAGATTATAGAAACTACTATAAAGGCTGGCAAGCACTATGTTGACTTCTGCGACGATATCGAAGCATTCAATAAGATATTTGAATCAGACTTACCTAAAAAAGCTGAAGAAAAGGGGCTTAGCATGATAATGGGTCTTGGTGCAAGTCCAGGATTTTTATCAGTGCTAGCATGTAGTGCAGAACAACGTTATTTTGATTCACTAAATGAAGCTATATTCTATTTTGCATGTGATGAGAAAGAACCAGGTGGCCCTGCAGTGCTTGGACATATGTTAGAATGTATACACAACGCACCATATATTAAAGACGGAAAGAAATTCAATGAGCCTTCATTCCGTGAAGAATGGGATTTCGACTTTGGAGAACCCTATGGCATTCGTAAGGTTACTAGAATTGGCCATCCTGAAGTATTCACATTCCCTAGATACTCACCAGGGATTCAAAACGTATCTATAAGATTCAGTCTTGAGCCATTCTCAGCATATGAAGGCTTTAGAGATATGAGCTTATCAGGTCTTACATCTGATTACCCGCTTAACATCAATGGCAATCCTGTATCACCTCGTGACTTTGCACTAGCTGTATTATTAGCACAAAAGGCAAGCCGACCAGCAATGAGCGAAGAAGAACTTAAGGAATTTTTAAAGGGAGTTACTGCATGTGCAGCTACAGAACTACATGGCAGAAAAGATGGTAAAGATATATCTTATGTCGGAAGAGTGGCAGGAAACATGGCCCCACTTACAGCAATACCATTAATCATGGGTGCTGAAATGTTAGCTAAAGGTGAAGTATCTAAAAAAGGTATTATGGTAGCTGAAGAAGCTATTGAAGATGCGGACAAGTTTGTAAAAGAAACAGTAAAGAGAATCCGTGAAGATGGATTTGGATTTACTGTTAGAGAAGACCTCACCGTTAGAGAAGAGTATTAATAAAACTGACACATTAGTTCCAAAAGAATGTTTAGATAATAGTATAAAACAAATTGTATTTAAGCAAAATAAATGCTCTTGTCTGGTGAAAATCAGACAAGAGCATTACTTTTATAAAAATATAATTTACATTTTTTTATTTATACAATATCGAAATAAATGTCTCTATTTAACCAATGATGGATACCAATTTTTCTTATTTTTTTCCATCTTTAATCTATTCCATTCTGCTAGTATTATAGCTGCTTCTGTTGATGCCGCTATACTCTTTTCAATGCCATCATAAGCAAATTCATTTGTTTCTCTATTTCCAATTACAGTAAATATTGCTCCTGCTTTTATTTTAAATAAACTTGATAGAGTAAGAACTGTAGCTGCTTCCATTTCATAATTTATCACATTTGCAGCTTTTAAATCTTCATATCTAGTTTCAAACCAGCTTTGTCTATATCCACCAAATCCATCTCTATTTTGTCCACAGAAAAAGGATGCAGCTGTGGCGGTTATTCCCACATGATATGTGTATCCCAGTCTTTCACATGCTTCCACTAGAGCAGCAACTACTTCATAATCTGCCACTGCAGGATAATTTAGATTTACATAATTCTCACTAGTTCCATCATATCTAACTGCACCTGATGAGATTATTAAATCTCCAGGTCGAATATGAGACTGAATAGCAGAGGTAGTTCCTACTCTAATAAATGTTTTTGCACCAATTGTTGCAAGCCCTTCCATTGCACTGGCTGTTGACCCACCGCCAGCCCCTGTGGAACAAGCTGAAATATCTATTCCTCTTATCTTTCCAGTATGAGTCACATGTTCTCTATTTCTTCCTACTTCCTTAAATTCATCCCATTTTTCAGATATCTTGGGAACCCTATCAGGGTCTCCAGGTAATAGAACAATATCTGCTATATCTCCAGGTTTACATCTTATATGGTATTGGATGTTTCCATCTAACTCAGGTCTATCGGCTTTGGATTCCCAATTTTTTTTGTCTTCCATTAAAAACATCTCCCTTACTAATTATTAATGAAGATTTATAAATTATTATTCTAATTTACTAAATAAGGCAATTTTAGCTGTATCTTCCACCATTTCAGCTAAATAGAAAGCTTTGCTGAAGTTTTCTCCAACAGATATAATACCATGCTCTTTCATTAAAATAGCAACTATTTCAGGATTTTTATATTCTTCTATAACGTAATTTGCTAACTTATCAGATCCTGATGATGCTATATCTATGGTTGGTACATGCTTTAAATAACCTTTTGCATGATTTGTTATTAAGGGTAATTCCTCATGGTTTGCTGCTATTGCTGTCGCATAAGGTGGATGCACATGAATTACTACATTTACATCTGACCTAACTTTATATATTCCTGCATGGAACTTCCATTCTTTAGATAATGTTTTGGTTCCTTCTAGTAAATTTCCATCTAAGTCTACTTTCACAACATCTTCCTCTGTCATATCACTAAATGCACTACCTGAACTTTTTATCAATATAGCATCTTCACCAGGAACTCTACAACTAATATTTCCACCTGTAGCACATATTAAATGTCTATCATAACATCTTCTACTAATTTCTACTAAATCCTTTTTTAATTGTTCAATACTCATTTAAATCACCTCTCATTTTTAGTTATTAAACTAGGCTGCAACCTCATAAAAGGATGGCAGCCTAGTTTAATTTAGTTATCTACTCCGCAATTTCTAATGCAATTTTCATCATATCAGTAAAGTTTTTCTCTCTTATATCTGCTGATACTTTTTCACCAGTCATAACATGATCAGATACAGTCAATATGGATAATGCTTTTTTACCTGCCCTAGCCGCTACTATATAGAGAGCCGCTGTTTCCATTTCTACTGACAATACTCCCATTTTTGACCATCGTTCATTTTCTTCTCTATCATATTCAGGATAGAATATATCTGTTGAATATACATTTCCTACCATATATTTAGCTTTTATCTGGTCTGCCTTATCTACAGCATCTCTTAACAATGGATAGGATGCCACCGCTGAAAAAGTTCCAGATAGCTTATATTGATCAGCGTATGGTGTATTATAACAAGCTCCCAAAGCAAATACTAAATCTCCTATTTTTAATTCATCATGAATTGCTCCAGTTGTACCTACTCGTATAATATTTTCTACATCATAAAGATTATATAACTCCCATGCATGAACACCCATTGTAGGCGCTCCGATTCCACTTGCCATTACAGACACCTTTTTCCCTTTATATGTTCCTGTATAGGCATACATACACCTAATACTATTTACTTGAACTGCGTCTTTTAAGAAATTCTCTGCAATAAACTTAGCTCTTAAAGGATCTCCTGGCATTAAAACTGTTTTTGCTATCTCACCTGGTTGTGCTGATATGTGATGTGTTGGTGCTTTTAATGTCATTTTAATTCCTCCCAAATTTATTATTTTACTTTTAATAGGCTTTCTAGATAAGGAGATATCATAACTCCTTTTTCTGTTATTATCCCACTAATTAATTCATTCGGTGTTACATCAAATGATGGGTACAGGGCTTTTGTTGCTGCTTCTGTTATTAATTGCCCATTTAAATGTGTAACCTCTTTTTCATTTCTATATTCAACATGTGCATCCATTCCATGTGCAAGATCATAATCTATTGTATGGCTTGATGTTGCTGTATAAAAGGGAATATTATTCTTTTTCGCGGCTAAAGCATGCATATAAGTGCCTACTTTGTTTAAAAGATCTCCGTTAGCTGCAATTCTATCTGATCCAACTACTACTTTTTGAATTCTTCCTAACTTCATTAAATACCCGGACATACCATCAGTAATTAATGTATGAGGTATTCCCCATCTTTCTAATTCATAAGCAGTAATTCTAGCTCCTTGTAAATAAGGTCTTGTCTCACTTGTAAATACATGAATATTTTTTCCTTGCTCAAATGCTTTTCTAATTACAGATAGAGCTCTGCCACCATACCCAGCTCCTGCAAGGGCTCCTGAATGGCAATGAGTTAGAATTGTGTCCCCATCATCAATTAATTCAGCACCATATTCACCTAATTTCTTCTCGTATCCAAGTTGTCTTTCTATGATCTCAGAAGCTTTTTCTTCTATAAAGTCAACAACCTCTTTACCAGAGTAGTTATCTATGGCTTCTATCATCTCATCAACTGTTTTCATTAAATTTACTGCAGTAGGTCTAGTAGATTTTAATAACAACCCACTCTCTTTAATATAGTTTCTGTTTCCATTTGAATTTACTGCTGCCAAAAGAATCCCATAAGCTCCTGCAATCCCAATTGCTCCCGACCCACGGATCGTCATATCCTTAATTGATTTTGCTAATCCTTCAACCGTATTTATAGTATATATTTCCTCAACAAATGGAAGTTTAATTTGGTCAATAAGTCTAACTTTACCATCTTCAAACCATATGGGTAGTAATAGCTGTTGCTCCTTCCATTCATTTGTTAATTTATAAATTTTATTCATTTAACTGCCTCCTAAAGTCTTACTCATCATGATACTTCCCTAAACCCGCTGGATTTCTTGAACTCTTTAATCCAAATACAACTACAAGCATTGTTAGCACATATGGTAATGTCCTAACTATATGACTAGGTATAAAGCTACCTTGGAATATGGTCTGTAATGAATCAAAGAATCCAAAGAACAAACTTGCACCTAGGGCACCTAATGGATTGTTTTTGCCAAAAGTTGCAATTACCATAGCTATATATCCTCTTCCCGCCGTCATGCCATCTACATACATATTAAGCTGTGCCAATGATAGATATGCACCAGCTAGACCACACAGTGCTCCACTAATCATAACTCCTATATATTTATATAAAGCTACATTTATACCAACTGTATTGGCTGCAACTGGATTTTCGCCTACCATTCTCATTCTAAGACCTTGGGGAGTTTTAAACATGTAAATCCAGCCTACTATTACTATTAAAATAGTTATATAAAAAAGAATATTTTGTTCTGCTAATATTGTTCCGATAAAAGGAATCTTTGATAAAAGTCCTATTTCTAATTTATCAAAACTTGCTACCTTTGGTGATATTCCTTTGGATTTCCACATTATCTGCAGAATAAGGGGAGCTACAGCAGCTGCTAATAAATTTACGCTCATTCCACTTAGAGTTTGATTAACCTTATATTTGACATTTAAAAATCCATGGAGTAATGAAAATAATACTCCAGATACTATACCAAATAATATTCCTATCCAAGGGCTTCCACTGATGAAAGAGCCGAATACTCCAAAGAATGCTCCTGCTATCATCATCCCTTCACAACCCATTGCCATAATACCTGACCTTACTGAAAATGCAGCTCCTGTAGATGCTAAAATCATCGGGACAGACATACGTATGGTAGATACTATTACAACATATAAAATATTACTTATGTTTCCCATAAATCTTCCTCCTGTTCTTTAGCATTATGCAATTTCATCATTAGAGCTCTGCTGATTTCCTTTATTCTTAATTAATTTGGTAAATGGACTTTTAATAAAATAACCTATAGAAGAAATCATTTTAGGTGCAGCAACAAATACTACTACTAATGCTTGTATCATACTTACAAATTCTATAGGGATAGATGTTGTTCTATTTAAAGTCATGGCTCCTGCTTTTAATACTCCAAATAATATGGATGAAAACACTACTCCCAGTGGACTATAGGCTGCAAGGGCAGCTACTGGAATTCCTGAGAATCCTAGTCCTGTCGATATGTTTTCTATGAATCTATAATGAATACCTAAAGATAAAGCACATCCTGCTAATCCTGCAATTGCTCCACTTAAAAATATGGTGAATAAGTATACCTTTGATACTTGTATACCTGCTGTTCTAGCTGCTTGAAGGTTTGAACCAGTAACTTGAATTTCATATCCTAAAGCAGTTTTTCTTAGCATCCATTCTAAAACTATGGCAATTATAACAGCCATTATAATTGCTGTTGTCAGTTGAGAACGGGGTACTATTTTAGTTAATTTTGCTGAATCTAATATCATATTTGTTTGGGATATTGCACTTCCTTCTGATTTTAGAGGGCCTGTACTCAACCAAGTTGTTACTAAAATTAAAATTTCGTTTAGCATGATGCCAACTATAACTTCTGATGAATCAAATTTTATTTTTAAATATCCAATAAATAAACCTACTAAACCTCCAGCTAACATCCCAGCAAGAATCGCTGCCGCTACATGAAGTGGACCTGGTAAAAAGGTTACATAAGCTCCTATAATAGCTGATGTAATTGCCCCAATATAAAGTTGTCCCTCTACACCTGTATTAATAATTCTTACACGAAATGCAATAGCAAAGGATAATCCAGTAAGTAATAGAGGAGTTCCTTGACTTAGGGAAAGTACTCTTCCCTTTTCTGTACCCAAAGACCCAGTAAATATGGCAATATACGTATCTATGGCAGAGAAACCACTGATTTCAATCACTATAGCACCTACTAATAAGGTTAAAAATAATGCTATTAAAGATGTTTTAAGGGTTTTTAAACCTTGTTTATATTTGTTTTGTGATATTAAACTTGTTTTCATTTCCCTTCTCCTTTAGTACTATCTATACTGCTTCCAGTCATTAGTAATCCTAGTTGAACTTCTGTATATTCCTCTGGCATGCTTTCGGATACTATTTCTCCTTCATATAGAACCAATATTCTGTCACTTAAGGCTCTAACCTCATCTAAGTCTGCCGAAATTAAAAGTACTGCCTTTCCTTCGTCTCTCAAATCTAATAATTTAGTATGAATATATTCCATAGCCCCTACATCCACACCTCTCGTAGGATGTGCTGCAATTATAAGGTCTGGATCATGAGAGAATGTCCTAGCTATGATTATTTTCTGCTGATTTCCTCCAGATAAAGATTTAACAGTTGTATCCACTGTTGGTGTTTTTATCAAATAACTTTCCTTGCTTTTATTTGCATAATCTAGTATTTTCTTATTTAATAATAACCCTTTATTTGTAAAATTACTTTCTCTGTGATATCCTAAGATTAAATTATCCTTCACACTCATTTCACTTACTAAACCCATTGAAAGTCTATCTTCCGGTATATGACCGATCCCACTTCTTAAAAAATTATTAACATCTCCACTAACCTGCTTACCGTTTAATATAAGCTCCATAGTGTCTGGAACTCTTAGTCCTGTTAATGCTTCAAGTAATTGGGTTTGTCCATTTCCTTCTATACCTGCAATACCAAGAATTTCCCCTTTACGTATTTGAAAATTTATATCTTTAATTTTATATTTATTATCTTCTTTAATATTTAAATTTTTTACTTCTAAACAAATATCCGTTATATTTCTTGCTCGTCTTTTTACTCCTAATTCCACATGCCTACCTACCATCATTTCTGATAATTTCTCTATAGTTGCTTCTTTAGGGTCTATATTATTATGAATCATTACTCCATCTCTTAGTACATTTATCCTATCTGCTATGGCCATTGTTTCTTTTAGCTTATGTGTAATGATTACAATACTTTTTCCTTGCTCACGTAATTTTTTTAATATAATAAATAGAGCATCTACTTCATGGGGGGTCAATACTGCTGTAGGCTCGTCCAATATAATTACCTCTGCCTGCCTATATAAAGCCTTAAGGATTTCAACTCTTTGCTGTTCTCCTACTGAAAGTCTTTCTACTTTAATATTTGGATCTATATTAAAGTCAAAATCTTCTATAAGTTTTTTTATATTTTCCTGAGATTTTTTTTCATCTACAAATAAACCATTTTTAGGTTCATTGCCAACTATTATATTTTCCATAACAGTAAATGCTGGCACCAGCATAAAATGCTGGTGCACCATGCAAATACCCATATTAATGGCATAAAGTGGTTTGTTCATATGGACTTTTTGTCCCTTATAATATATTTCTCCTGAATCAGGCTGAATCATGCCATAAAGAACTTTCATAAGTGTAGTCTTTCCAGCACCATTTTCACCTAATAAAGATACTATTTCTCCCTTTTTAAGGGTGAAGTTTACATTATTTAGAGCCACAGTCCCTGGAAATGTTTTTGTTATATTCTTCATTTCAAGCATATCCACGTAACTCCACCTCCACTAGGTATGTTTTCTATTTATTTTTTTCATAATTATTATTTTTTGTCCATTCATTTATTTCATCTGGATCTTGTGGTAATTCAAATTTCCCATCAAAATATTGTTGTTTTACTTCTTCTGCTATATCTATTATGTCTTGTGGTATTTCTGTATTTATTCCAGTTCTATCATATCCACAAACATCATCTTTAATTCCTTTTAATGTAACTCCTGGTTTCCAAGTTCCATTCTGTACATTTTCAATTTCTTGATATATTAATAAATCTATTCTTTTTAATGATGTTACTAAACTTCTTTCTGGATCAATGGAAGCCTTACTACTTCCGATTACATATTTATTTGATTCTTCTGCTGCATTAAATACTCCCAGACCTGAACCTCCAGCATTGTGAGATATAACGTCTGCACCTCTACCATATGCCGTCATTGCAATTTCTTTAGCAGTTCCAGGGTCTGTATAACTTCCAACTATATTATAAATAAACTCTACTTCTGGATTAACATACTTTGCACCTGCCATAAATCCTGCTGCCCCTGATCTTGAAACAGGAGTATCCATACCGCCAACAAATCCAATAATATTTTCTTTATTCGCTAAAGGCATTCTTTCATCCTTAGTAACAAGACCTGCAATAACTCCCGATAAAAATGTTTGTTCTGGATCTAAAGCCCTTATACTGTGTATATTCTCATATCCTTCAACAACTCCATCAGCTAAAGTAAATTTTTGCTCTGGATAATCAGCTGCTGCCGCTATTATTGGATCTATATAGTCAGCACCTAAAGCAATTATTAGATCATATTCCTCTGAATCAGCAAACATTCTTAATTGCATCTCTACTTCACTAATATCAACAATTTCAGCATAGTCAAATTCTATACCTAATTTATCCTTAGCTTCATTTAATCCAATATGTGATTCATCTACAAATCCTAAATCTCCTAAGTTTTTGTGAACTATTGCAATTTTAACTTTCTCATCTCCTGATCCAGCTGCTCCATCCTCAGTCACGTTTTCAGGTGTATTTCCTACATCTTTACCTTTTCCATCTCCACATCCAACTAAAACAGTTAAAACTAAAGTCAATACTAACATTAAAGAAATTATTTTTTTGTTCATTCTCTTTCCTCCTAGATTTTACATGCTTAAGTTTACTTGTTTCCTAAGTTTTAAAGTTTACTTTTAGCCTTCCTTTCTATGTATTTTTTTGCTATGCTGAGTGCATTTTTTATTAAAATTTCAACGTCGTCAGTCGTCCTACAACTACTATAGCATTGTGATAAATCGTTGTCAACACGTTTTTTATTCTAATATATTACTAATAAACTTACTTGACAAATACAAATATACATCGTATATAATATGTAAAGAATATAATTCTATAATTAAGGTGGTTACAAATGAAATTAACAAATAAATCCTTATATTCACAAGCAAGAGATGCAATTCTTAATATAATTGATAATAGTACAGAATTTATGGCCAAGCTTCCTTCTGAACAGGAGCTTTCTGAAAGATTAGGCGTTAGCCGAAATACAATAAGAGAAGCTTTAAAGTCGTTAGAAAATGAAGGCTTCATAGCTCCACGGCATGGGGTAGGTACTTTTATTATTAGAGATTCAAAGAATATTAAATCTAATATAGCTGTTCTTGATAGTTTCACTAAGATAATAACTAATCATGGATATGCACCAGGTACTAAATCTTTATATCACGATAGAAGAACTGTCCCTGAGGATTTAGCATCTAAGCTAAATATAAATGAAGATTCAGATGTTCTTTATATTGATAGGATTCGTACTGCAGATGGTAAGCCAGTTATCTATGTGGAAGACTATATTACTTATATTGATGGAATGATGGAAAGGTTTAATTCCATTAAAACAGAATCCATATTCGAATTTTTAAAATCCTATGATATCAAAATTTCTTTCTCAAGCTGTAATATCTATGCTGTAATAAGTAATGAAAAGCTACAAAAAAAATTATCTTTAAAAGAGCCTAAAGCCTTGTTACATCTAGAGCAAGTACACTATTCTACAAAAGGTATCCCAATTATGTATTCGGACAGCTATTTTCTTAGCAATAAATTTGATTTTAACCTAGTAAGAAAAGTTATTGATTAAAAAAATCTTTTCTAAGGATAGAAATAATAAAAAACAATACAATGTAATTAATAACTATGAATCATTGTATTATAGAGTAAATTGTATTTAGGCAAAATAAATGCTCTTTTATGATAAAAACCATAAAAGAGCATTTACTTATTTTACATTATTGATTATTTCTATTATCATGATGCACTTGATCTAATACGATAACTAAAGCTAAAACAAAAGCTTGATCTTCTCCATCGGCTATATCAACGGAATAGGTGTCTGAAAAACTAATCCACTTTTTACTAATCCAAGCAACAGGTCTACCGTTTTTCATAATACTAAAATCATGTGCAAAAACATTTCCGTCTATAGTAAAGTTTCCAAACTTGCTATCTATAGTAAACCTAGGCTTAAATAAGGTAAACTCTTTATAGACTTTTCCAACAAGACTTCCACCTTTGTAGATGGAATACTCTGGCAAAAACCTAAATACCTTTTGTTCTATATAAAGCATATGATTACCTTGGATATCATATAAATCCAATTTATTACCTATAGATAATATCTTTCCTGCAACCTCATAACGAGGACTTCCATTTTCATCATTAATAGTGAATCTATCGGCGAAGGAAAAAATTCTCTCCTTAATTAAATATCTCATATTTGCACCTCCATAATACTATATTATCTTTCTATACTATATTGTATAATATACTATATATTATTACATTTGTATTTTCTATATGTAATTCCATAGAATATATTTCATGTAGTAAAATGTAAATTTCTTGGAGGATATAATGGATATTAAAATTATTTTTGAAGATAAAGATATATTAGTAGTGGAAAAGCCACCTAAGATTCCCTGTCAATCTGATAAAACTTCTGACGATGACATAATGAGCATATTAAATAGACCCTATCTTGGTCTTGTACACAGATTAGATAGACCTGTAGGAGGAGTTATGGTATATGCCAAAAATGAAAAAACCAATTCTTTTCTTTCTAAAGAAGTTTCAGCAAGAAGATTATATAAGGAATATCTTGTAGTGGTGTGCGGTAGACCTGAAGCTTCGAAGGGAGAACTAAGAGATTATTTAAAAAAACTTCGAACTATAAATATGAGTAAGGTAGTTGATAAGGGTACTAATGGTGCTAAGGAAGCTGTATTAGAATATGAATTATTAGAGTCTAAGGATACAGAGGAATATGGAACATTAAGCCTGCTTAAGGTTATCTTAAAAACTGGCCGTCACCATCAAATAAGGGTTCAACTCTCCAATGCTGGCTTTCCTATATGGGGAGATAATAAATATAATAAAACCTTTGTAAAGAAAAAAGAATGGACTCAAATTTCACTATGGTCTTATAAAATAGGATTTTATCACTTTACTAATAAGACAAATTCTACTTTTATTTCTCTCCCTTATGATGAATATCCTTGGGATGTTTTTGATATGAAAGACAATTAAGATGATTCTTATATCCTAAGAATCATCTTAATATAATAATTACTTTATCTAACTGGAACTCCTTTAATTTACCAATCCATCTAATTCCTCACTCAATTTTTCTAGCTTTCTAAAGTTCTCAACTATGTCATTTATTCTTCCATTCTGTTCTGTTACACTTGCAGTAACTTCCTCAACGGATGCAGAGTTTTCCTCTGTAACACTGGATATGGAAGTTACTTCATTTGCAATTATCTCATAGTTTTCTTTTAATGTCCTTATTTTTTCGTCCATATTCTTAGCTTGATTTAAAACATTAATATTATTATCATTGATTTGTTTAAAAACTTCATCCACTTTTTCTGCAGCAGATTTACTAGAAATAAAAGAAAGAGAAACCGAATTGAACTTTTCCTTAGTCTGTTTCGACTTATCTTGAATTCCATTCAAAATAGATGCTATTTCATCGGTGGATTTTCTTGAGTTTTCAGCAAGTTTTCTTATTTCCTCAGCTACAACTGCAAAACCTTTACCGCTTTCTCCAGCCCTAGCAGCTTCGATTGCAGCATTCAGTGCTAATAAATTAGTTTGTTCCGCTATTTCACTTATTGTATTTAATATAACTCCTATTTGTTGTGATTCTTTGTTTAAGTTATCAATAATAGTTAAAGTTTGACCTATATTTTCACTTACATTGTCAATTTCTCTTCTTAAAGATTCTAATTCTATATTTCCTTCATCAGAAACCTTGGCTGTAGACTCGGTTATATCATTCATGGAAGTTGAAGCATCCTGAACAGATTCTACCTCTTTATTTGACTTTATTGTAGAGTTATTTATATCACCAACACTTTTTGCTTGGAATTCAATACTTGCTGCAATCTCTGAAAATATATTAGTTATCTCGCCAGATATTTCTCCTATTGCATTCACACTCTCTGTTAATCCTTTACTGAAATCCTTTAAAACCTTAGCTGTATACTGAATCTTTTCAAACATATTAGCTATCTTTAACCTATCTTCTTCAGATTTTTTATTGTTATCTTCCAATTTTTTTCTCATATTCACTCCAATTTTGCTTTGAAATGCCAATACAAAAGTTATCAATACTAAAAAAAGATTCATTGAAATAAGATGTTTCTTATCAAGTCCTATAAACATAGTCTCCCTGTATGCAACGAAAAAATAATTAGTTAAAGACAAATTTATAATTCCAGACATAATTATCGGTTTAAAATCATGATACAAAGTAATTATCGCCAAAATATAATATAGCATCAGATAATTGCCGATATGAGGATTTGAGCTTATTATTAGATAACCAATTATTGTCAGCTCTATTAATATAATATATTTAATTTTTGTTTCAAAAATATGTTTATAAGTAAGTATCGTTGCCATTCCCCCGCATAGCAATCCAGATAATGCTAAAATAATAATAGTATTAATAGGAACTTTATTTAAAATATCAACTATCAATCCTAATAATAAAGAAATCCACATTAACTTTATTATTAATTTGTTTCGTGTATAAATAAGATTTTCTTTCTCCATTACAAACAACCCCCATTTATAATAAACTTTAATTTCTTAGATAAAAAACCAATTTTAAAATTGGTTTTTTATCTTGTATTTCTTCTAACTATATAAATCTAGCTATATCATTTGCAGCTGTTACGGCCTCCCAGCCTCTACCAGGTTCTCTTGCATCGCCAATACAATAAATCTCTTTTGCCGTCTTTTCTTTCAATAGCTCAAAATAAAGATTCGAATTTGCCTTCCCTCCCATTGAAAGTATTACTAAATCAGTATCTATTTTTATTTCCTCTACATTATTTGGATCTAGCTTCTTTTGGAATGGAACGTGAATATTATCTGGAGTTAATGTAATCCATGGTTCATAAGGATTTTTTCTTCCTTTGTTAGCGGTAATTATTACTTGATTTTTGTTAAATCCAATTACCTTAGAAGATACATATGCTTTTATGGGTATCTTTAAAGCATCAGCTTTTTTTCCAGATGGGGAACCTTTACCCATCATCATCCATAATAACATTGAACGATTTGCGTGGACTACACCACTCATCAAATCAGGTAACATTTCAACTACTGTAACTTCCACACCCTTTTCATAGGCTAGTGAGTAAGCCAGTTCACAACCTACTACACCTCCGCCTACTACAGTTACCTTCTTTATATCTGGTTCTAATTCCATATTCTTATTTAGAAAATCTCTAGCCTCAACATGCCTAATTTCATCTAGACCATTCATTTTTGGTATAAACGGTATTATTCCATTGGCACATACTATAACATCAAATTTATCCTTTAAATCTTTTTCTTTAACCTCAATGTTGTATTCTATTTTTAATCCTTTTTGTTGAAGTAATTCCATAGTATACCTTGTATTCTCTAGCAATCTGCTTAAATCATGTTTTATTTTCATATTAGAACCGGGGATATATTGCCCTCCTAATTTATCTGTTTTTTCAAACAAAGTAACATCATGTCCTCTTAAAAAAGCTGTCTTAGCTAACTCACATCCTCCAGGTCCCGCCCCAATTATTGCTACTTTTTTTGGTTTATCGGTTTTCATTAATCTTTTCGTATCCTCAAAACCTGTATAAGGATTTGCAGTACAGCATGGATGCCCTCCTAATATAAATGACTGAATACAGCCTTCTTGATCTCCCATACAGTGTATTATCTCTTTTACTCTGCCTCCTCTAACTTTTTGCGGCCAGTATGGATCAGCAAGAAGAGGTCTTCCTAACATCACAAAATCTGCAAAATCATTTTCTAAGACCTTTTCTGCTATTTCAGGTTTACCCAGCTTTCCTACAGCTATAACTCTTTTATCAATATTTTCTTTCTTGAAATATTCTTTGAGCCTTCCTGCTATTTCTTCTACATATGGCATGTCATCGAAATATGCAGGGGGATGTGGGAAGAACCAATTATCATAGCATCCCTTATCCACATCAAATGCATCTACTCCAGCATTGGCTAATGCCTTACAGAATTCTAGACCTTCCTCTATAGTTCTTTCCATCCCTTTAAAGTTCTTTTTAAATACCTCATCTCCATAGGATTCCTGAAGCCCTTGAGTCAAATCAATCCTATATATTATTGGAAAGTTTTCGCCACATCTTCTTTTTATTTCTCTGACTACATCAATACCAAATTGAAATTTATTTTTATATCTTCCTATTCGTCTTCTATTCCACGGAGCTGATGTAAGCTGATCCATAAGATAGCCTTCATGTCCATGAAGTTGGATTCCATCAAATCCACTGATTTTAGCATTAGCCGCGGCTTGTCCAAAGCTTTTTACTATCTTATTAATAGCTCTATCAGATAATGGAATATGTGGTAAGACAGGTACATAAAAATTCTTATTAATAGATGCTGACTTTAATATCTTTCCTTTAAGTGCTGGCTCTGGTGAACCAACCCTCCCAAGTCCAGCTGTTAGTTGTACAAAAATCTTTGCATCATAGGAATGGACACCTGATGCCAAATCTCTCCATCCAGACATTCTAGTTCTAGATGATCCGTCAATTCTAGGGAAATAAGTAGTTTCATTATCTTCCTCAGTAGTAGGGTCTATTCCTTGAGAAATAGGAACTAATCCTGTTATAAGTAAACCTGTTCCACCCTTTGCTCTTTCTACAAAATAGTCTATCATCTTTTGAGTTGGTCTGCCAATAGGATCAGCCATATTAATATTTCCCATAGGTGCCATAACGATTCTATTTTTTAGGTTCAGCTTTCCAATATTTCCAGGTTCAAAAATTTTATTATATTCCATGAAAATCCACCTTTCCTATTTTCTATTCGACTATTACGGTCCCATCATCTTTTATTTCTATTTTTTGTCCTGTTTTGACATATTCTAAAAATTCATTTCCCAACTGATCGATAGTAATGATTTTTTTACCATTCCATACTTCGGCCAGAATTATTCCTGCCGCTGCAAGGGAATCAATATGCTCAGAGAAAAGCATTGCTGATGGTCCTATTCCTAATTCTACGATAGCTTGAAGTACCATTCCACCTGTTGTTGAGCCAATTGTTTGCGGTAGGCATATTATTTTATTAGTCAAATTTTTATTATATAAATCTTTATTATTTTGATCAGAACATATTACATTTTTAGATTTCTTTAAAGCGCTTTTTTGAAAAGATGCTAATATATTCAACCCTTCCTTTGTCACCACTGCTTCTTCCTTTAAATTTCCACCTAATACAACCCTACCTTTAAATATCCTAGACATACAAATCCCTCCTATTTCAAACCTGTTATCTTAGATAATATGATTTCATCTGTATAAAATCTTGCAGTTGTATATGTTCTCAACTTATTTGAATTTGTAATGATTGGCTCCTTAGCACAAAGTGGATTGTTCATATACATTAACGGACAGATATACGTTAGTTTTACTCCCATACTATTAAGTCTTTGTAGTGCTAATTTATCTTTTTTAAATTCTTGGATTACATCAGGTGAAGCACTCAGTATAGTATCTATCAAAACCTTGCTTTTTCCACTAATTTTAACTGCTTCTTCTATTCTCTCTACCCAATCATATATTTGACTAAGGCTTAAATGTGGACATCCTATAAAGCATTTCTTTGGAGTTTGACTTGGGTTTTTCCACATTATAGGATAAGAGTCATATATTCTATTTAATTCTCCATCGTCTATAATATATGTTTTGTAATCATCCACTAATAGAGATTCTCCTAGATCTATTGCCTCTGGAGTAATATTTTCTACATGATATAGTCCAACAGCTCCATTAGAAGCACTAGCAGCACCCATATCTTTAAGATAATTAATAGTAGTATCACTAATGCCCTTACCTAAATGTTTATCTAGACCTACTATATACGGAACATCTTCCATAACTTTCATACCTATTGCACTTCCAAGGATTTGAGCATTAGGAAGTTTTGAAGTCTTAAGTTGTATCAGCCATTTTGCCTTTCTACCCTCATCTGTTAAAAGACCAAACTCCGGAACTTTACCTACTATGCCACATAATAGTTCTATTACACCAGAATTTCTATTGCTTCTTGCTCCTAATACAGAATTTGCAAATACTACTGCTGAAGATTCAGCCCAAGACAATATATCTCCTTTCTTTGGCGTATTACCAACCTCTGGCAAATAGCAAGTACATGTAAAAGCATTATCATCTTTTAATCCCACTCCTTTTAATTGCTTCTCATACATTTCTTGCTTTCCGTACATAATTCTAAATACAACTTTTTGCAGAGGATTACATTTTACATTTTCATAATCCAAAGGTCTTGGATCTACTGTAAAGCTTTCTTTTGTCCTAAGATTTTCTTTGATTAATTCATCCATAATATCAAATACTGGCGTTAACATTGGTATGCCAAAGGATGTTACTAAGTGTATGGAGCCATCAATTGGAAGTAATCTCTTCGCTCCAAAGGTTTCTCCATAAAGAACTACGGATTTAAGTGCTTTTTGTAAGGTTTCCCCTCTCCTTCCATCTAATATTTCAATTTCTTCGGGGGCCAACTTCATATTGTAGCTATCCATAAAACCACTCCCTTAATCAAATATATTGTTATAATATTAACATTGAATTTCCTTAGTATATTTCTATAGCAATTAACATGCCAAGTCTAAAATTGGGACTTTTGCCACATTCTATCATCGGAATGATTTTAGGTATATTTTTTTGTATCATATTGTACTATAATGTATTTAACTATAAAGCATTTTGATACATTCTGCTACAGAGGGAGCGACTGCCATGACTAATTTATTTCATTCTATATTAGATCATATTGAATATGCCATTTTAATAACTGATAAAGATGCTAAATATGTATTTGTGAATAAATTTGTAAGAGATAATACAAATACTTCATTATCTGATTGGACGGGAAAGAGAATAGAAGATATTTTAGCCATAGGTATTTATGATAAGTCTTATATTCTAGATGTAATGAATACAAAACAAGAGGTATCAGGTATAATCTATACCGAAAAAGGATACTCCTCTCTTTCAACCTGTACTCCAATATTCGATCATCATGGGAATATCAAATATGTTGTAACTGTATCTGTAAATCCTGATAGATTTAATAATCTTCTTGAAAAAGCAACCTTAGCAAGTGATATTAATTTAGTTTATAAACAAGAGGTTGAATATTTAAGAAATACACTGTTATCTAATAGTGAATTTATATTCGCCAGCGATCATATGAAAAAATTATTTGCTAGTATTTTAAAATTTGCCCCTACGGATTCCACAATTCTTATAACTGGTGAGACTGGTAGTGGTAAGGAAGTGATAGCTAAAACTATTCATCAAAACAGCAAAAGAAAAGAAGGTCCCTTTATCTCAATTTGCATCCCTTCTATTCCTTCAACATTACTTGAATCTGAAATTTTTGGATATGAAAAAGGTGCTTTTACAGGCTCAAATAGCATGGGTAAGCCCGGGTTAGTAGAATTGGCAAACCATGGAACTCTATTCCTCGATGAATTAGGAGATATTCCCATTGAATTGCAAGTCAAATTATTAAGATTACTTGATACATTAGAAGTAACTCGTCTTGGTTCAATAGAATCTAAGAAGTTGGATATTAGAATAATTGCAGCAACAAATAAGGATCTTTATGAAATGGTCAATAAGAAAACCTTTAGAGAAGATTTGCTTTATCGTCTGAGTATCATTCACTTGCCTATAAAACCTTTGAGGGAAAGGCCAGAAGATATAATTGCTCTATCAGATCATTTTATTGATATTATTAATAAGAAATATGGCTACCAAAAAAAGCTGACACAACAATCTTATAGAGTATTGCAATCCTATTCGTGGCCAGGAAATGTAAGAGAACTGCGAAACGTAATAGAAAGAATTTGCATAATGAGTGATAATAACGCCATCATGGAAGAAGAAATAATAAATGTTCTAGGTAATTATAATAAATTCATTCAAAATATTCCAGTAGATGATTCTCTAAAACCGAAATCAATTATTGATGATTTTCACAATTGGGAGAGAGATAGAGTATTAGATGCTTTAATAAAAAATAATGGTAATAAGACATTAACGGCTAAATCCCTTGGAATATCTAGAAGTAGACTATATAGGCTCTTGGAAAAATACTAAAATTTAGAAGAAAAAAGACCAGGTGCCACGAATATACTATATACTCATGATACTTATTTTGAACTATATATGATCTCTTAGTATAGATAATTATTTCATTCTATCTTATAAAATAGGATCTTATCACCCTACTAATAAGACAAATTCTACTTTTATTTATCTGCCTTATGATGAATATCCTTGGAATATCTTTGATATTAGAAAAGTATTGAAATCAAAATAATAAAAACTTGTGCAATATAGAAGATTTCCATATTGCACAGGTTTAGTACATTCTTTGGATACTGACTCCCCCTAAATCTAGTTCAAACTCTCTAATATCCCAAATATCATCTATAAATTCATTTATCTTGTCTTTAAATTCATTATCATTATTATCAATAATAGTCATTATTGTAGAGCCAGCACCGCTTAAGAATACTCCAAGACATCCAGCTTCTCTACATTTATTAACTATATTAAAATAATTGGGAATTAATTTTCCTCTATATTGTTCGTGAAGAGTATCATTTACTGCATATTTCAACAAATCAAATCTACCATTAGATAATGCTGATAATAACAAAGATACCCTACCCACATTATATATGGCATCTTTATATGAAACAGTAGAAGGTAAAACAGCTCTAGCTTCTTTTGTTGATAAGGTAAAGTCTGGTATCAAAGCAATAAATTTAATTCCCTTAGGAATATGTATATTATTATATATTACCCTTTTATTCTCCATAACGGATACAACAAATCCGCCAAATAAAGCAGGTGCTATATTATCGGGATGTCCTTCAATTTCCGTAGCTAACTCTAGAACTTCATCCTTAGAAAGAGGCTCTCCAGCTAGGTGATTAGCCCCTATGACTCCTCCCAAAATACAAGATGCACTACTGCCTAATCCTCTTGAAATTGGTATATCAGTACTCATATCTATCCTAATTCCTTTAGGTGAATACCTTATCTTATCAAATGTCCTTAACATAGACTTATAAACTAGATTATTTTTATTTGCAAAGGCTTTATTACATCCGCTGATTTCTAATCCTTTGTCAATTTCTTCAAATATAAAAGAATTATATATATTTAGTGCTAAACCAAGGGCATCAAAACCCGGACCAATATTTGCGCTGGTTCCAGGAACTTTCACTTTAATCATTTGCCACACCTACCTTTAGGAACTCCTCTATTATCTGTCTCATATCACCTTTATTGCAATTGTTATTGTGCAATATTACTTTATCTTTTAAAGTTTTTATAGCCTTTGGAACTGCAATCTTGGTTTTATCTTCCAACTCCTCTAGTATCCTAAATTCATCTTTATTTCCCGTTTTTATACCTATTGCTGAGGCTACTGTATTACCAAATTTATATGGACTGGCAGTGGAAGCTATAATTGTTTTTAGATTATCTTTAGTTTCTGATCTATATTTTTCATATACATTTATGGCTACCGCAGTATGAGGATCCATAAGATAGTTTTCTTTCTTAAATACTTTACAAATCCTTTCTTTAACCTCTTCCTCTGTGGAATAATTACTGTAGAAATCTTCAAAATTTAGATCATTTATCTTATAAAATCCTTCTTTAGGAAGCTTCTCCATACTACTTGCCACTATCTTGTCATCTCCCCCACTTAAATGAAATAGGAGTCGTTCTAGATTACTTGAGATTAAGATGTCCATAGATGGAGATGAAGTAAGTATCAGTTCCCTTCTCTTATCGTATACACCAGTCCTAAAGAAATCCGATAAAACATTATTCTCGTTGGATGCACATATTAATTTATTTACGGGAAGACCCATAACTTTTGCATAATAGGCTGCAAGTATATTTCCAAAATTACCCGTTGGTACAACAATATTTATCTTTTCTCCTTTATTTAGTTTTTTCTGTTTCACAAGCATTGAGTAGCTATAGAAATAATAGACTATTTGAGGAATTAACCTACCAATATTTATTGAATTTGCAGATGAGAACATATAATTATTTTTATCGATGAGTTCAATAAACTCTCTATCATTAAATATATCTTTAACTCCATTTTGAGCATCATCAAAATTTCCTCTTATGCCTACTACAAAAGTATTCTCTCCTTCTTGAGTTATCATCTGTTTTTTCTGAATCTCTGATACTCCATTCTCAGGGTAAAATACTATTATTTTTATTCCATGCACATTTGCAAACCCTTCCAAGGCAGCTTTTCCTGTATCCCCTGAAGTAGCAGTTAAAATCACTATTTCCTTTTGAATGCCTGTAATCCTTATGGATTCCTTTAGTAAATATGGAAGTATGGATAGAGCCATGTCTTTAAAGGCAAAAGTCGGTCCATGGAAAAGCTCTAAGATAAAAGAATTGTTTACCTCTACTACTGGGGCAATAATATCTGTATCAAATTTATTATCATAGGCTTTATCTATACAGGTTTTAAGTGATTCAGGCTCAAAATCTGTAAAAAACTTCTTCATTATTGTATATGCTATCTCTCTATAATCCATATTCTCCATAGCTTCTAGGTCTTCTATTCTAGGTAATATTTGGGGGACAAATAATCCTCCGTCCTTTGAAATACCTTGAATAATTGCCTCACTTGATGAAATTGAAATTTCTTTATTTCTAGTACTAATATATCTCATATCTTTCTCCCCTTTAATTAAGTATTCTTCCTAAAAAATACTTGTCTTTACGGAGTCCCAATGATTTTATTAAATCTAAGATATCCTTTAAAAAGACTTTTTTCGTAATAACTGCAAAGTTTTCTGACGTAGTCAATATTTTTTCAGCTATTTTTCGTAATTTGCTAATATCCTCTTTTTCCATTTCAGAAATTCTTAAATAATACTTGTCCTTTATCATTAAATTATTATTTTGAACTTTCCTTTTTCCTAATGGATTTATCTTTCCATATGAGTTATTTACTACATCTATAACATCCCCTAAAACTGCATCTGCGGTGGGTAATGCGCCTGCCCCTGAGCCATAAAATCGTAACTCTCCTACATTATCACCTATCAAAACTATGGAGTTATATGCCATATTTACCTTTGAAAAATATGAATCCTTATTTATAATCGTTGGTTGAACTACTGCAGTAAATCTACCATCTTCCATATTAACCTCTCCAATTAATTTTACTGTTGAATTCATATTTTTTATCTGTTCCATATCAAATGCTGTAATACTGCTTATTCCATCCAATATCATATCTTCCTCTGAGATTTTTCCCCTTAATGCAATCGTTCCTAGTATCCTAAGTTTTCTCAAAGTATCATATCCTTCAACATCTGCTGTTGGATCAACTTCTGCATACCCTAATTCCTTGGCTATTTTCAAAGTATCCTCATAGTCCATCCCTTCCTCAAACATCCTAGTTAAAATATAGTTACATGTACCATTTAAAATACCTTGCACCTTAGTTATCTCGTTAATTGCAGTTTGTTCTCTAAGGGGTTTTAGTATTGGAATACCTCCACCTACACTAGCTTCATAAAGAAATGCTAATTTTTTTTCACTTGCCAAGCTAGATAATTCCTCAAAGTATTTCGATACAACAGCCTTATTAGCTGTAACCACATGTTTACCAGCATTCAATGCTTTCTTTATATATTTATAGCTATTTTCCAAGTCACTGGTAACCTCAATTATTATGCTAATGTCTTCATCTTCTAAAATATCTTCAAAATCAGTAACAATCATTTCTCTTTCTATATCTATACTTCTTTTTTTACTATTATTCTTTACTAATATCTTTTTAATCCTCAATTCTGAGCCTAAAATTGCTTTAAGCTCATCTTTTCTTTTATCTAGTATCTCTACTATACCTAAGCCTACTGTACCTAGACCAAGTAAACCAATATTTATCATTTAATCACTCTCCATAGAACTATCATTTTCGAAAACTTCATATATAGCAGTCATGGCTTTATCGAAATCATCGTTTTCAATTCCTATAATTATATTTAATTCAGATGAACCTTGAGTAATCATTCTGACGTTAACTCCACTATTTCCTAAAGCACTAAATACTTTTGCAGACACCCCTTTAGCCTTTATCATTCCTCTTCCTACTACAGCAATAAGTGCCATATTGGGATAACATGAAATTGAGTCCGGATTACAATATATTCGTATCTCTTCTATTACTTTATTCATTTTTGAGTTAAGCTCTGAATTTGAAACTACTACTGAGATCGAATCTATACCAGTAGGTACATGTTCAATGGAAATATCATTAGTCTCAAATACAGAAATTAACTTTCTCAAAATGCCTGTTTCTGAATTCAGCAAAGTTTTTTCTATAGATATAACAGTAAAATCCTTTTTCCCAGAAATACCAGTTATATTTCCAGAGCTAATAGGAGTATGATCATTTACAATCATAGTTCCAGGGTCCTCTGGGGAATTTGTATTCTTAATATTTATAGGTATTCCTGCCTTTTTCACTGGGAAAATAGCCTCTTCATGAAGTACTGGAGCTCCCATATAAGAAAGTTCTCTAAGCTCCTTATATGTGATAATTTTAATAGGTTTTGGATTTTTAACAATACGGGGATCTGCCATAAGAAATCCAGATACATCTGTCCAATTTTCATAGAGCTCACCATCTATTCCACTGGTAATAATAGAACCTGTTATATCAGACCCACCTCTAGAAAAGGTTATTATCTCACCATTCTCTTTAGCCCCATAAAATCCAGGAATGACACCATAAGAAACTTCTGATAATCGTGACTTAACTTTTTCCTCTGTAGTTTCTGAATCAAAGTTTCCTTTATTATCAAATAAAATCAATTCTGCAGCATCTATAAACTCAAAACCTAAGTAATTGGAAAGTATAATAGCATTTAAATATTCCCCTCTACTTGCAGAATAATCTCTAGAGGCGCCATTTTTAATCTTGTCCTTTATTTCATTTAATGTTTTATCAATCTGCAAACTTAAATTTAACTCATCACATATATCTTTATATCTTTTTTCAATAATTGTATATACTTCATCAAAGTTTAGACCATGTGATGCAAGTTGATAGCACATATATAATAAATCCGTTATTTTATGATCTTTACTATTTCGTTTTCCAGGGGCAGAGGGTATTACATACCTTCTCCTAATATCTGATTTAACGATATCTCTCACTTTGATAAATTGCGTACTATCAGCTAGGGAGCTTCCTCCAAATTTTGCTACGATTATATCTTTCAATTTTAACTCCTCCTATATCTAAAAAAATATGCAAAAAAACCCGCCCTAAATAGGACGAGTTTTATCTTCTCGTTTCCACCCAAAAACAAATTAAGTAAATAGCTTTAACGCAGCAAACGCATATCCCTACTATTGTTCAGGACTGGGCTCATAGGTGGTTTTCAATCTAGTGTATCAAAGAAGTCTTTCAGCCGGTGAACTTCTATCTCTAATGACCTTAAAAGATTTACTCGTCCTATTCAAAGCTTTTAATTGAAATTTTAATATTTCTACTATTGTACAATATTATCCCGTTAAAGTAAAGTGTTTTTTTAAATACATTTTCTGTAAAATATAAAGACCATAGCTCAAAGGTAGCATTTACCTGGAACTGTGATCTTTATTTTGTATATTATATATCTAACTATTTTACCCTATCTAAAATAACATTTAGATCTTCAACTGGCTTAGCATTTGTCCATAAAATACTATCATGGCAACAAGCTATTTTACAACTTCAATTCCGATGAGTTCTCCTTCTCCCTCAGAGTTAAGCTTCGTATAGTCACGTATAGCTTTTATATCAATTTCTCCCTTTCCATCAAGATTGTTCATCTGACGAAAAGATCCCTTAAACTTTCCCCTGTCCAAATCTTCGCCGTTTGACGATAAAATATCGATAAACTCTCGGACGAGCTTGCCGTTATAGTAAAAGCAATCCTGGTCTTTATCATAAGTTACACCAAAGGGCTCGTAAACAGCGTACACTTTTGCCAGTTCATCTGGCATCATCATATTTTCCGTTGAGATATAATGGACCACAGGTGAATCTCCATCCTGTAATAGTAATTCCTGCGCTACATCAGAATTATTATTCTCAGTAGACTCATCAATCGATGCTGTATAGGTCTGAGACGGATTTTTCAATTCATCGACGTTTCTTGCATCAAACTCGGCTTTGCTATAGGGTTCTACTCCAATAAGTTTACCACTGGGATTAGTGGAACCGTCAGGATTGCGAGTTAATTGTGATAAATCCCTTAAAGCGTGAACGTCTATAATACCATTTTCATTGAAATAATCTCTCCCTGCACTGGTACCTTCACCAAGTGGATAGTAGTCCTCAAAATATCTGACTAATTCTCCCTTGTAGAATAGCTGATCTCTGTCTTTGTTGTAGCTAAGTCCATATTGTTCATACATTGCAAACGCCTTCGCTTTACTTTCTGGTGTTTCCACGTATGTTATTTCTTCTTCTACCGCAGTGATATGCTTGCTCTCTTGCTCTTTATCAGTAGCAGAAGCGGCATTCGTAGCGAATATGACTGTGGTACTAATGATTAAAGCAAGAGCAAGTAATATTCCTGTAAAAGAAGTCTTATTTATTTTCATAATTGACACAATCCTTTCTTCAATAGAATTCTTACAAAAATTGTTGCACAGAGGGGTTAACCTACTTTTCTTTTCTTCTAAGCTAATCAGCGTCATGGCGTAATTGGATCTCATATCTTCTCCGAATATCCTCACTACAGTTTCATCACAGGAAAGTTCAATATCTTTGTTTACTAGCATATACATTACCCATACAAATGGATTAAACCAATGTACGCACAAAGCAAATACTAAAATCAACTTTTTCAGTATATCAAATTTTCGGATATGCACGAATTCATGGGTAAGTATATATCCAAGTCGAGTTTCATCCATCAAATCTGTTTTTTTAGGTAACAATATTACAGGATTGAATATTCCATAAGTTAGCGGGGCTACTATTCTATCTGACTGTCGGATTTGTACTCTTCTGCATATGTGATGCCTCTGCTGCCAATCTTTCACAAATTCGTTGTCAATCGGCAATGAAGTTTTATATTCTATACGGCAACGAATATGGGTTACAAGAAAAAACAAAGCAAGACCCAGTAAACCGACTATCCACACTATTATTACAGGAGATATATTTTTGATTGTCTCATTTGATAACATGGTGCTTATACTATTATCTGTCATTCCAATATTAGGCATGGTAGTTACCATGGAAGGTATATTTATGGTTGAAACCTTATTTTTTAATATGTCTGCAATCGTATAAATACTAAAACGTGATGATAGAGAAAAAGGAATTAACAGGCGATACAATGCCACTCCCCAAAGAACAAGGAATGTTTTTTTAGGTAGCTTGTGAAGTGTCAGTGCACGAATAATAATAATCACTAGAATAAGACTAATAGACGAAAGACTCATTTTTAGTATATCCATAGCCATATCCTCATTCTAGATCTCCGACAAGTTGTTTTAGCTTTTTAATTTCTTCTTGCGATAGATTTTTCTTACTTAAAATAGAAGCCACAAGCTGGTCAGCAGCACCATTATACATCTTATTAATCAGTTCCGTAGTTTCTAATTCCCTCGCCTGTTCAATAGTTACAAGAGGGTGACAGATAAAATTTGGCTCAATTCGCTCTATGGCCCCCTTATCGATGCACCTTTTAATTAGCGTATAAGTGGTGGTTTTACTCCATCCAACTTGTTCTTTTAAGGTTTCAGCAATCTGTTTAGCTGTGGTATCACCCTCTTTCCATAGAACCTCCATAACCTTTAGTTCTGAATCATAAAGTTTAATTTCCATTACTACACTCCTTTTTGCAGTTTATTCTACTGCAGTAGAATATTGACAACTCCATTCTACTATAGTAGAATGGAGTTGTCAATATAATATTTTGAATTCTATATAAGTATCTATTAGTCTTTGCCTTCCTGAGTATAGCTTGTTTTTCTTATATAAAAAGATGATTCCATAACTAGAATCATCCTAAAGCACAAAAACTTTTTATACCACTAATTTTATCAAATTATTAGATGGATCTTTCGTAAATATATTATTATCTTCTTCTATTATCTCATAGCCTAGATTACTTAGATTATTTACTATATTTTCCCTTACATCTATATCAGGGAATATTATAGTATAATATTTCATACCTGCAGCATTGTCTGGCAAAGCTAGAGCATTCTTTCCGTTCCAAATATTTAGTCCTATATGGTGATGGTATCCTCCTGACGAAATAAATAATGCTGAATTAGCCATTTTCATTACTAAATCAAATCCTAACCCATCACAATAAAATTTTTTTGCTTCATCTAAATCTCCTACATGTAAATGGATATGTCCTATTATGGTCTCCTGTGGAATTTCACTCCATTTTTCTTCACCAGCATCAAATATAATACTATTATAATCTAAAGGATCTGTTACCATCTCTATTTGATTTCCTTTACGTTTCCATTCCTCACTGTCGATATCTCTATAGACCTCTATTCCATTCTCATCTGGATCTTCTAAATATATAGCCTCGCTAACGCCATGATGTGCTCCCCCGATTATAGGATAACTCTTTTCTCTTAGATGTTTTAAAAATAACCCTAGATAGAATCTATTTGGTAAAAGAAGTGCAAAATGATAAATTCCCGTTCTTCTTGGTAGTTTTGGTATTACATCATCAGGTTCTATAATTGTAATCATAGGATTAACTCCATCTGCCGTTAATGTCACTTCTTTTTCTTCTCTATCTAATACTCTAAATCCCATTATTTCTGTATAAAATTCTATAGACCTTTTTATATCTACTGCTTTTAATACTATCTGATTAACAAATATATCTGGTTTTTCATGAAACTTTGACATAAAATCACCCTCATACTTTTAGTAAATATAATATACCCAATAATAGGTGTTTAAATTATGTCAAACATAATAAATCCTACAGTATTTATAGCAAAATTAGCCATCATGTGAACTAACCATGAACTATATATATTTGAGTTAGATTCATTAAGATAATTGAAAATAATTCCTCCTGCAAATAAACCAACCATAGCTAATAAAAAGATCAATGGGCTAAACCAACTTCCCATAATCCCTATATGATATACTGTAAATGCAAAAGCACTTATAATATAGGCACTTTTTATTGCAATTAGTTTTTTAAGATTTAAAAATATAAATCCCCTAAAGAAAAATTCCTCTAAAAGAGAATTGATAAAAGAAATATATAATGCTACTAAAATAAAATTATTCTTATTTACTTTAAGATTTTCTGCTAGTATATTTTTGATACTATCTAAATCTATATATTTTTTTAATATTAAATAAGCACCAAGTATTATTAAATATACTAATAATCCAAGAATTGTTGAGATTATTAATTTCTTCTTAGACTTAACCTTAAATATATCTTTAAGGTTAATATTACTATCACAAAAAATATATATTAAAGGGATAAATAGAAACATTATTATCTTTATAGCTGACTTATACATATAGCCAGGATTTATAATAGCATCAACAATGGACATTATGGCTATAGATATAGCAGTGATTATAAGTATACCAATTATCGTTTTTCTTTTGTTCATTTTTGCACTTCCTCATGTTAGCTAGTACTAAAGCTTATTTTATATCTATAACTATATCTCGAATCAGTTTTATTTTCAATTAGGAATTTTAAATTATTTATTCTACTAAAATTTCATTTTTTATCCAAATTATACCTTTGCTGGGCATACATAAAATTGACTCTTGGATAAAATTCCAAGAGTCAATTGGTTCTAGCTTAGTTTAAATTAAGGGGTAACCGCTAGACCTATATCTATATATAAATCATCTAGTCTATAATAACTATTTCAAAAAATCTATTGATTTATTATAGTTGTTTACTAGCTGATTGAAAGTATCAATTAATTTTGATATATCTATTTTAATGTTATCTTTATCTTCCTCTATTTCCAATACATCTTTATCCATTTGTCTTGAAATTTGAAATTCTTGAACGTGTTCAGTCTTCCTTTGTAGTTTCCCAAAATATCCCCCTTTGAAACAATTTTCCTTAATAAGATCTTTTAAGTAAATCCATAAATCCATATTTCTATTTTATTTAACATTTTCTCACCTCCTATTTTAATGCTTAGATTTTGGATAGGTTTTTAATTACCAAGGACCTTATAAATAATTATATTGGAATATTATTTCATATTTTTTTCTAAGTTTTTAACATTTGTTTCTAAATTGTTACAAATTGTTACAAGAATATATGATTATTGGGCTTTTTCTTTAATATTTAATGATTTAAAATAAGCCTATAACCTAATGTATATATGATATTTACTAATGTTAATCATTTCCATTTTAAACTTTATTTATTGAGTGAATAGGATTTTCATACCAAAATATAGAATATAAGTATACTAGTATGTAGTGAATTTCAATGATATAATTAATATAAATTTATATACAATTCCACTTTCTAAATATTATATTTATTAAACTTAAGTAAAGTAATAGGGGGGATAATATTGCAATACTTAGGAAAGGTTTTAGTTGTAGATGATGATCAGAATATATTAGAATTAATAAAGATATATGGTGAAAAAGAAGGTTTTGAAGTTGTAGGAGTAAACAATGGCGATCTTGCATTATCTGTGTTCAATAGAGAAAATCCTGACGTGATAATACTTGATATTATGCTTCCAGGTAAAGATGGATTAACACTATGTCGAGATCTAAGACAGATCCGCATGGTTCCCATTATAATGCTTACTGCTAAAGGAGAAGAAGCTGATCGAGTCTTGGGGTTAGAAATGGGTGCCGATGATTATGTATCAAAACCCTTCAGTCCTAGGGAATTAATGGCTAGAATAAAAGCGGTTTTGCGTAGAACGAACACATATGAAACATTAGAGCATTTAAATATAAAGTACCCGGGATTGGAAATTATGTCTAGTACTAGAACAGTACTAGTAAATGGTAAAGATATAGCCGTCACACCAAAGGAATTTGATTTGTTATATTATCTTGCACAGAACCCCCTTCGTGTCTTCTCACGAGAAAACCTATTATCTGTAGTTTGGGGATATGATTACTTTGGCGATCAACGTACAGTAGATGTACACATACGAAGATTAAGGGAGAAGTTAGCCTCTTTAGACCATGAGTACTTAACAACTATTTGGGGCGTAGGTTATCAATTTACATCCCCATTAAAAGTAAAGGAAGTAGCCTATGAATAATTATATACAACTTATAGAAAAGCAAGCTAAGAAATCCTTACAAAAATTTAAAAAATTGGGATTGCTTTTAAGGCATTTTTTTAAAAAACAGTTCAATCGAAATATTTATACCAGAATATTGTTTATAAATATAATATGCTTTGTTCTTTGTCTAACTGCTTTAATAGCATTTTTTGATTTTTCGGTTAAACAGGTAACTTATAATCAAATTCAACAGGAATTATTACGAAAAGCTAAAAGAGCAAATTTTGCATTGTTACAAAAAGAAAGTTGGGATCAGCTTACACTGTCAGAATATGATAGTAGTAATATTGCTCAAAAGCAGCAAGAAAAAATCAAATTTTTATCTGATATCTTCGATGCAAAAATTACAATTTTTGATAAAAGCGCTAATATTGTAGCTACCTCCGCAAACCAAGAAATAGTACCTGGCTCTCAGGTAGATAAAAGCTTTGCCAAGGCAATATCTAGCGGCGAGACCATAACTGCAAAGGTTATTAATAAGGAAACAAAGGAGTTGACTTTTATCGCTGCCGTCCCTATGGGTGACAGTAATGATATTATTATTAATGGCATCCTCCTAGAAGCAACTCCTTCTAAACTTGACCATAATATAGCTAAAATGCGTCTATATCTAATATTAGTAGGAATATTTGTCCTTATTATGATTATTTTTGTTTCTATCTACCAAGCCGAGCACATTTCGAAACCAATTTCTGAATTAAGTACGGCCATGGCCGAATTAAATAGTGGAAACTATGTTACACAACAATACCATCCTGCCCTTGATGAGGTTAAAATATTAATAGATCAATTTAATAAGTTAGCAGAAAAAGTGCAAAAAATACAGGAGGAAAACAGAAGCGTAGAAGAGGAAAGGACAAGGCTCTTTTCTGAGATTTCCCATGAGCTTCGCACACCACTTACAGCTGTTCAAGGATTTGTAGAGGCTATACAAGATGGTATAGTTCAGGACAAGGATTTATTAAACAAATATTTAGAAATCATCTACACTCAGACTGTTCACATTAATAGACTAGTAGATGATATGCTGCAATTGAGCCGCTTAGAAAGCGGCAGCATAAAACTAGAAAAAACTCCTTTAAATTTAATAACTCTAGTACATAGAGTCATTGAATCCATGGAAGCATTAGCTCGAAGTATGAATATAAATATTATTTTTGAAAAAAATATAGACCAAGCAACGATAATGGGTGATATCGATCGAATTGAGCAGATAATCAGGAATCTGCTACAAAATGCTATTAATGCTTCAGAAAATGGAGAAATTATAGTTAAGATAGAAAGTTCCCCGAACTCTGTTATTCTAATGGTTAGAGATAATGGGACTGGGATATCTAGTGATGACTTACCTCATATTTGGGATAGATTCTATCAAAGCAAATCTCATAGAAATGTAGGTAAGGCAAAGGGTGGCAGCGGCCTAGGTTTAGTTATAGTAAAGCAACTTGTACTACTACATAATGGGAAAATTGATGTGGAAAGCCATCTTGGCATAGGTACTACTTTCTATGTACATTTTCCTGCTTTATAGTATCTTCTGCACCATAAAACTATCTTATTAGCTTCCAGTATATTATATTTGAAAACTCATTAAATATTATCAAAATATGAAAAGCATCTATCAACACGTTAAAGGTAGCTTTTCTTGGTCACTGCATAAACGACTTACACGAAATCAAAGATTTCCACAATCTGCTTAAAACTCATTAAGATCAAATTCTTGATATGGAATGTTAAAGCAGAACTTTTCTATTCGTTATAAAAATTCCTTGGATACGTAATCTCTATCCAAGGAATCTCTATAATTATTAAACTTAACTATTTTAATTATTCAAAGATTTTTGATTAGTTGTAGGATTCTATTTTTCGTACTGGAAATTGTATTTCAGTAATATATTCATTAGGGTCAGAAGTAATCCACTCCCCCTTTAAATATAATTCCCTCTGTGGTCCAACTATTTCATACTTATTCTCCTCAATCCATTTTGATATGGCATTATAGCCCATATGAAGAGTCTGATATGAACCTTGGTGAACGACACATACCATTTCTTTTATTCCCTCAAGTTCTTTAACCTTAATTCTTTCTGTATCAGGCAGGTCTTCATCTATTGGCTCAACTACCTCTGCATCAACTGATTCCTCCTTATAACCTGTATTATGATATATAACCATACATGGTGGAACTATCCTGACACCGTATTTTTCTATATGTTCTACTAATTCTTCCCATAAATGTCCCTGTTCACTATAGGATGGAATAGTATCTCTCAATGTGGCAACTTTCAAAGGTTCAACTTCCTTTAACACAATGTCATATTTCATAATATACGCCTCCTGTTTACATATTTTAATAAAAGCTTCAATACGATCTAATCTTGCTTGTTCACTTCTCACTCTGTCTGAGATTTCCGAATGCTTTAACTCCAAGAGAATTTGTATTTGTTTCGAATCCATATTGCTGTTTAGAATCAAAGCAATCTCATCTAAGGAAAATCCTATATCCTTTAAGGAAACTATTCGATTGAGTCTAGGCATCTGGCTTGCTGAATAGTATCTATATCCTGTGAAGGAATCAATTTTCTCTGGCTGTAACAAACCAAGGCTATCATAATATCTTAGTGCTTTAACAGTCACTCTATTTAGTCTAGCAAAATCTCCAATTTTAAACATTTCAATCACCTATACATGTATATTTTGAGGTCCTCATATAAATAATAAACCCTCCTGTACTAGGAGAGTCAATATAAATTTAATAAATGTTTAGATATTTTTAATTAAAATTATTAGGGATTATTTCTCTTAAATAATATTCAAAAAGTAAATCGAGGCATTATCTCGATATATTATTTTTTGATCTTTATGAATATTCGTCCTATGCATCTTTCAAATATTTTACAATTAATTTCTCTAGCTTTTGACTTAATTCTAATATATCCTCATTGCTCATTACTTTATCTTTTTCTATAACTTGCTTATTTAACTCATCTCTCATTACTTCAATCTGTTCTTTTAGCTCTTTTAAAGTATCCATTTTTTCTCGATTCTCACTTTTCTTCATTTTTTTCTCTTTATATAAATTTTTATCTGCTGTTCTTATAATATCTTCCATATTGTAAAAATCATTATTTGAGGCCACTCCTGCACTAATTTGAATATCTATGTTTTCTTTTACTGTTTGCTTATAAATTTGTCTTCTAATCCTTTTTATAACCTTATCTACAGCATTTTTATCCTGGCTTAAAAGTAAAACTATGAACTCATCCCCACCATATCGTATACCTATGTCTTCTTTTCTTATGCTCTTTTGAATGGCTTGCCCAACTACTTTAATAGCCTTATCTCCTTCTAGATGTCCATAACTATCATTAATCTTTTTTAGATTATCTATATCTATTAATATTAAAGAAAGATCTTTGAAACTAAGGTGACAGTGAATTTCACTATTAATCTGTTCCCAATAACTCCTACTATATAAACCTGTAACATCATCTATTAGTGTTTTACTACAATTACAGCATTTAGATGATTTCGGATTAATTATAATTATGTAATAAAGTTCATCACAAATATAAAACTTATCAATACCTATAAAATTATCTCCTGTAGCATACTGAACATGTAAATCAATAGGTAAATTCTCTAAAATTTTTAACTTTTTTAGGTAATTATAAGTTCTTTTATTGTCAATACTACTATAATAAATCCTATGTTCCTGATTCATTATAATTTGAATTATCCCATTAATTTCAAGGTCTTCTTTGTACATTACTGTAGCCTCCAAATTTATAATATGTTCTTCATTAGAACGTATTGTTGTATAACTTCATATAAAATACAATTGTTCCAATAAAGAACAGAAGGTGATGATTATGAAATTAGTATTAGATTCCAAGGAACGCAATATCGCAGGTTTCAGAGTAAAAACTGCAAGATTAAAAAACAACATGACACAAAAAGAACTATCAGTAAAACTCGAAACATTAGCTGTTTATATTGACAGAGCAAGCATCTCTAAATTAGAGCAGCAAAAAAGAATTATTACTGATATCGAATTAACAGCCTTATCTCAAGTATTAAATGTCAGTGTAAATTGGCTTTTAGGATTAGAAAAATAGCGCTTGTTCTAATAAAGAACATTATATCATTTACCCTTATTCTTGTAAATATAACGACCTCTTTTGTTATTCATATTCTTTAACGCTACAACATCTGTAGTACTAGCTCATTTTTTATTCTAATTTTATTACATGAAAGTTTTTCCTTAAAATAAAATTTCCAAGTGGATAACAGATAAAATGGAAAGAAAGGAATGAATTTAAACTATTTAAATTGTATTTCTTTATCTTTAATATATGCATAGATATATCTATAATCTTTTATAGAAAATATATTTTATTAAATAATAAATATTAATGTTATCATATATTTTATGGGAATAAAGTTAGAAGAATATTATGGAAAATAGAGCAAGAGGTACCTTTATAAATCTAATTTTAACATTATTAACTTAACGAATCCTTGAAAATCAACTAATAAATATATAAAAATATGAAGCTATCATATTTAGAATTGTATATGGATTAGCTGTTATAGAGATGTAAACTTATTTAATGATAAGAGTAACAGGAATGGGGAAAAACAATTTTTTATACTTACATCAGTAAACTTTTAAGGCATGTTAATTTTTTATCATTACCTCAGGGTTTAATAATTATATGTTTATTATTTTGTATTCCAATCCATGCCTAATAGTTTATGATTATTAGGCATGGGGTTAAAATAATAATTAGTTATTTATATTAAGCCATTTTTACTTGCAAAAGTAAAAATACCTATACCTGCGGCAATTGATAAATTCAATGAATCGACAAGATTTGAAGAAGGTATTTTCACACTTGTACCTATGTTTGAAAAACTTTCATCAAGTCCTGTTGCTTCGTTGCCAAACACTAAACTAAAAAGATTTTCCTTTGAACAATTATCAAGATTCAAACATATTTCTCCATTAAGCATAAAAGGATAAAATGAATGTTTTAGATAAATTGCTTTGTATTCTTCAAAAGAACTGAAAAATTGAAACTTAATCCTAAACAACGCCCCCATAGAAGCTCTTACAGTTTTGGGATTAAATATATCTGCAGCAGGAGTAATTATTGCAAGATTACATACATTAAACCCTGCCATAGTCCTCATTATGGTTCCAATATTTCCCATGTCACTTGGATTTACAAGAACTATATGAGGTTTTGTTTTTTCTAAAACATATGAATGCTTTTCAAAAACTCCTATAATATAAATATTTTCTTTCTGACTTATTCTTATAAAACTTTTATCATCATATAGAAAGGGAATTCTATTATCTTTGCAGAACCTCTCCATTTCCGCCTTATCAGAATAACTGGAATGGATATAAACTGCCTTGACAATTTCAGGCTTAGTTTTTATCAATTCATAGGTTGCATATGCACCATAGGTATAGGAATACTCAAAATCCTTTTTATATGGTTTTAAAGCTAATTTGTTTTTCATATAGACCCGCTCCTTAAATATTATGATTTTTAAGGATGCAAAGCCTAAATAATAAACAGAATTATATTACAGAGCGACATCTAACCTCCATGCAAAGCTCGCAGTCTGTTTATCAATAGACTTTGCATGGAGTGCGCCCAGCGTAATGCCAAAATTTATTGCCATTAGAATCACCTCCGTATGGTTAAATTTCTCGATAGATTAATAAGAAGTTTTATTACTGTTAATATATAATGTTTTAACTATAGATTATACTCATTTTCAACGGATTACAAGTATTTTGATAAATAATAAAAAAATCTAATGGCATAAAATAAAATTCCCAGAAATACTTACAAAAGTTAGCTTGCAAATACTACAGGGAATTTATATTTCTTGAATTTCACTAAGTCTATTCCTATCTAATCATCTGTAACATTTTCTAATAAAACACAATATCTATACCAAAATGTGTTTTTGTTGGCTAGCCAATATGGTAAAATCATTGATGTCTTTTGTCTATTTGAAACGACCTTCTAATGATATATATTGGTCAAACATTAATCTACTTACTTTTCCACCAAATCTATAGGATTCATGGTCATTATAATATAAATTATCAACAAAATCCTTTGTAAATAAAGATATAACATAACCACCATAAGGTGTATATACAATTCCACCATCATTTCTACAAGCATCCATGCTACCACTCTTTGAAGCAATAGAAATTAACTCTTCGTCACCAGTATTTTCTGAATCTAAGAAGTATTGAGGCAAATCCCTTGTTAGGATTGTATTATAATGTTGTTTTTTTAATATATCGATCATTTCCTCGCTGATTTCTTTGCTCCATAATTCTTTTTTATATAATAACTCAAAAAATCTTCCATAATCCCTTGGAGTAGTAGTTCCTAATTTACTGTATTTTTCAAAATCTATCTTATTGTGGAGGATAGTATCCTTCAAGCCTAAATCTGCACAGGTATTGTTTATATTATCTATTCCTAGTAAATCTATTAAAACATTAGTTGCAATATTATCACTAATTATAATCATAAGGGTTGCAAAGCTCTTAGCTGTCATCTCTACTCCGTAGTCTAAATCTCTTAATATCCCGCTTCCTACAACATAATTTTCCTTTTCATATTTTAAAATTTTATGGGGATTTATTTTATTTTCATGTATTTGCTTATATAATTCTGCTAATACAAAAACTTTAATAGTACTAGCTGTTTCAAATTTATCATCTGAATTAATCTCTATTATATTTCCTTTAAAATCATTTGCATATAATCCTATTCTTCCACTGAAATTATAAACTTCAGCATTGATTCTCGATTCTAATGATAATTTATTCATAAAAACCTCCTTATTTTTTCATACGTTTTGTAAACTTAAATGAAAATTGAGGACTCCAACCTCTGTATGGTACAATGT